>Ga0325410_1001901_pt1 | contig 23323 bp, 13 predicted proteins | sample PopdelMetagenome_16_FD_206182 | JGI IMG/M metagenome (GOLD analysis project Ga0325410, IMG submission 206182) | Populus deltoides microbial communities from Bellville, Georgia, United States - Xylem-PdIQD-R3 | ecosystem: Host-associated > Plants > Phyllosphere > Stem > Wood/Secondary xylem...
TGTAGTGTTACTGAAGTTTCTGTTGTGGTAAACTCAGATGAGAGCAACAGTGAGAAAGCTTGCAAGATTTTTCCCTACTGCAATAGTGAGTGGGAGGTGCAGAGACAAGGTACATTTGGAAGCTTTTTCCTTTTCTTTAATGTAATATTAGGCTAATAAGTACATCTTACTCTGGCTTTTCTGTTCGTGTGGTCTGTAATTCTGAGCTTAACTTCGTAATTTTTATCAATATTTTATAGGTGTATAACTTTGTACGGTTAGCAGAACTGTACTATGCTGGAAGCCATGGCATGGACATTAAAGGACCAGCAAAAGGCTCCAAATACAAGAAAGTGAGTGAGCTTTACCACTGTATTTGCAAGTACCATCTAGTAAATGGCTTCATGAATTTCCCCCATCTTCTTTCGCAAAATGATAGAAATTCTTGTCTTTTATGTTGTATTTTTCAGGGCGGTGATGGTGTTGTCTTTCAGGCTGCCAGTGAATTTCTTCCCATGATAGATGAGGTAATTTACTTGATAACACTCTATGTTATAAGAATAATTCAAAGTCTTGATGATATTTACATCATTTTTGATAATGGGATTTCAGGTTTACGAAGAACTGGTAGAGAAAACTAAAACAACTCCAGGGGCCATGGTGGAGAACAACAAATTCTGCCTCTCTGTGCACTATCGCTGCGTTGATGAGAAAGTATGAGTCGGGCACCAAATAATATTGCTACGACTATTATATTAAAAAGTAATATATGTTTTAACTAACTTTAATGCATGAAAAAATACAGAAATGGAGTGGACTGGCACAAGTAGTTAAGTCAGTGTTGAAGGAGTACCCAAAGCTTCGACTTACTCAAGGAAGAAAGGTGTGGTTTGGCATCTAATAATAAATTAATTAACAATATTGTATTTATTTATTTCTTAATTTTGTAATATTTTAAGAGTATATAAAACAAGAGATGTCTCACTTTCAGTACCATTTTGTTTTACACAGGTTTTAGAAATCCGCCCTACCATTAAATGGGACAAAGGAAAGGCTCTTGAATTTTTGTTAGAGTCACTTGGTAAGTTTAGTGTTGTTTTCCTGTCGCTTTCCTGTAATTGATTGATAATAATCACGAACTAAAAAAATACACTTTTTTATTTTTATTGGAATCATACAGCTTCAATGTATCTCAAGAACCGAAATAAATAAATAAATAAATAAAACCAAGTGTTCAAAAAGGCCTCACCCCCCACTAGATTTGTCTATCTACTTGGGAAAAAGAAATTAAAGCCAGACAAATAATAGTGCTGGATAATAATTAGTATTGTACTTTTAATTAATGACCTTTAACTCTACTAATTAAAATATATATATATAATTAATATATCTCCCCTACAGGATTCGCCAATTGCACTGATGTTTTTCCTGTTTACATTGGAGATGATAGAACAGACGAAGATGCATTTAAGGTATCCAATGCTTAAAATATAAACAAAATCTCTCCTTCTTTATACACCAAACTTTATTTCAGATCTTTTAAGGCTAATAATATTTTTTGGTTACTGTTATCAGGTACTAAGAGAAAGAGGACAAGGTTTTGGTATCTTGGTCTCTAAAATCCCAAAGGACACCAGTGCATCTTATTCCCTACAGGAACCCACCCAGGCAAGTATCCACCACATGTATAATTGCTGTTATTCATCGATGATTCTTTTTCTTTTTTCTTTTTCTTATGAGCAGTAACTAGCTAGCAGATACACAAGCTAGCCAGCCATGTAGCTTATGAGTTTTGAATGCTCCTACAGGTTATGGATTTCTTGCGACGTTTGGTGGAGTGGAAACGGCTGGCCTTTCAAGGGCGGTCAAGGGTGGTGTAAAGAGTAGTGGGAAGATTGAGACAGTACAGATATACCCACCCCTTCAAGAAATGTAATTAAGGGTGGGATGTTAGACTATGTGATCATCTCTTGTTCAAGATTAAAAAGTATGAACAAGAAAAGTAGGGAAATATAATGACTATCTTCTTGGCTTGAAAGGCTCTGTCCGTATATCTTGTAGCTAGTTAGCTGGGTACAAGGGGAAATTAAGATCTGTAACGTAATTGCAAGTACTTAATCTAATTAAATGAATAGTTATTTCAATCTCATCTCCTCTACACCCTTGACTCGAGCTCAAAATAAAAATAAAATATTGAAGATTTATTTTTAAATTGAGAGTGTAAGTGCTCTCCATAACCAAACCTAATAATTAAACAATATTGTAAGCTCCCCCATATGGGCTGCGCTGAAGAATACAAATTTTTTTTTCTTTGCACATCTTTCTGGGGCATCTTTGGGAAAGGATATTTGCAAGAATAATTCCCCTGAACGGAATTCATTACTAAATGACGATAGTGCTACAGATCATCTTTTCCGTAGCTAGTGATCCATTATTATGTGAGAACAAGTCCATTCCAAGGCCTTCAACCTTCATGTCTAAGGACATGAACGTGGGAACCAAGTTCAATTTTTCATCATTAATCATCCTACTTTATTGGTTAAAAAACCTTGTGTTCCACAGAAAGTAGTCTCTACTTTGAGATTTACGATATTTTGGGAGAATGATGTAGCAACATCTCAACGTTACTCCCCATCTAATTAATAGCCTCATTCTCAAATACAAAACCTAGCTTGATGAACAATTTAAGAGTGTGCTGGCATTGCATTTGAGCAATCCAAAAACTGAAAAAATTTTGGGTTTGATTAACATCCAAACATATAATTAGTGTGGCCTCACAATTTTGTTACTATTTTTTTTTTCTTGACATTATTGTTACTATTATTTTTTCAATGTAATTAAAGCCACTGCAGCTTGGCATGCTTTAGCTCAAACACACTTGCATGTGCTTGGGACCTCAAATCGCAAACAAAGCCCCAAAGTGTGTTGATATGAACAAATAACTTAATCCCTCTTAAATGCCTTTCTTTGTTTATATTTTAGAAATAATTTTAAATTTATATCTTTTTTTTTGTTTTTTTATCCAAATATATTTATATCTGTTTATTTTATCTTGGATACTAATCAAACGCAACGACGACTTTGAACAACTGATGGGATTGGTAATTATGTATACCACAGAAAGAACACAAGCCTTTCAGAATCTGCTTCTTTCAGCTATGCAGCTTCAAATGTCTAGTTCATTTTTTTCAAAGGAAACTCTAGACAAAGAACCTTTCGCATTTTACGTCACAATTACCTTGGAATATTTGGTACACTTTCTTGATAATGTAAAAGTTTTTCACAAACGATGCTTGTAAGAGAAAGGTCTTTGAGCCCACGGTTGCCAGCTTTGTGAATATTCCTTTGCAAATAATTTCGAAGGCTACCCCCGCTAGAAGGTTGGGGAAGGGAGGTATCGTGTGATAACTGCTTTACAGATCTTAAAATGGACCGGTTAGAAAAATCTCAGAGGCCATCTATCTCTTTTAAGAAAGGTAGGAAGAGTTTAAGGCTGCATTTCCTTTTGTTGCTTTCCACAAGGAACTCAATAATCACTCGTGAAGGACTACAAGATTGCTGTATGTACTCTCTACAACATATTTGGAAGGTATGGAGTTGTGTAAAAAGAAAAGATGATGCTGATCAGTCACTATATACAAAGAAAGAAAAGCAACGTATGGCAAATTTTCTGACCCAGCAAAATGAAATGACTTTATCCTTCCAAGAAGATAAGTTGGCATGGCCATGTAAAAACACAAACATGCATTATTGATCTTATATGATAGACCACCATTACCATATTTAGTACAGATCAATCACTGTTGAGTAACATTATTTAGCATCAACATTAATAAAGCTCACAAGGATCTGTAATTTTGTGCTAAGGTAGGGGCAACTCACTCATTACATTCAGAATTTACTAGAAAATGCAATGTAAGAAAAGAAAAGGTATGCAGATAGAACTTATCATAGCTAACTCACTGACAAATCCTTAATTTGGAGATAAGGTTATCGTTTTCATTTATGATTGGATCACTTGGAGATTTGGTAATGTGCAGGCCCCATGTTATAGATTAAACTTTCGTCTTTTACTTTAAATTATATTATGCTGAGTCAAAAGGAGAGACTTGTGAGAAGGATGATGAAAAAAAATATAAAAATGTTGTACGCGATATCCTATTTTGAGTTTTTTTTCCCTCTTCTTTACAAGATGCTGCAACACTTAGCCAGGTCTTTTGATCTTTTTATCTGAAGGTATACAATGGGTACAGTTCTTAATTTGCATCCTTGCCTTGAAGCATGGATGCATAAATCATGATAATGTGTAACCACGAAATAGATTTATTAATAATGAGTGTAATGATCGAAGACAGATACAATATCTCATGCACGTTCTGGTAAACAGTGATATCCATATTTCAAGGTGGATTTTGTACCTCTCAATGTGATCATGGGTCAATAATTGTTGCACCATAGGGAATTATTGATTCTAGTAGCTGGGTTAACTTGCGTTCTTTACTACTTTCTCAGATTCCAAGGGACTGCCTAACTACTCCCTAGATTGCATCTATGAAATTGATATCTACAAAGAAAGCTTTCTTCCTTTTCTAGGTGTCTATGATGAGTCCTCTCTTATTGGAAACAGATTGTTTAAAAACTACAAGGTTATGTTTTAAAATGGCTCTGGCTGAGTTCAAACTCTAAATTCTTCCTTTGTAAAGAAAGCTCTGTGAGCAAATGTATCTAAGAGACACACACACACACACACACACACATATATATATACATACCTGCCTCCATTTTGGCATACAAAAGCTGGACACATAAAACCTTTTCTCAGACAAGGAAGGAGAAAGATGTGGAAAGAAATTTAATAAATGCTTGGGAGATACACTTTTATGAGTAGAAAAATGAGTTGGCACCATAATACGACACAAGTCGTACCAATTTTTTTAGTTCAAACATTTTATTTTCTGTCAGTCAAAACAATTTAATAATTTGGTCAAAATTGATATTAGTTACAAATGCTCAAAAAGCTGTGTGTGGTCTGTTCTTGATACAAGAAGCATGTTGAAAAAACTTCATTGGAGGAAGATATACAAATAATAGGTCTACTACATAAGCTTATCTAGTCTTAATTAGTTATAACCTATGTGATAGGAAGTAGTGTCATTGCTTACGTACAAGCATTAATTAGAACATACCTATACCCTATTGGGTGCCTAGATTTTTGGACTAACCCGCCTTGGATATGAATGGAACCTCACTCATTTTTAACAGGTTTTTTTTTTTTCAGGCTTTTTTAAGGACTCGGAGAATGATATCAACTTTTTTGTTAGGTTTTTGAAAGGAAGCCCACCACTAGCGTAAGGGAATATAGGGTTGAATGAGGAGTTGGAATCCACTTACGGGGAAGTGTTTGATGTGAAGAAAACACATGAATTTTTGCATAGGGACAGTAACATGGCTCCATGCTTTGACAACCTCGGTTTCTTTCGGACGTGGAAAGATGGAGTCCACTAGGTTCCACATTCATCATTGATGCCTTAACTCAAATAAACCAAGTCTTTTAAGCTTCAATTATTGATAGGGAAGGAAGCACAGGCGCCTGCCCCCAATGCTACAACTCTCACTAGTAAAATCACCATCTCCTCTTTGTCCTTGGAAAGAGATACCTGTTTTGGATCACATACACTTGAGCGTTTGTTATTAATATAATATTAGGGTTTTTTTTTTAAGGAAATAAGATTATTGGCACATTGATATATATACAAACACTACTTATAAAACGAAAATTATTTCTTTGGTAATGTTTATGTAGAATATTTTTAATGAAAATAGCGACGGAATATGTTTCGTCAATAATTTACAACAAAATTTTTTAAGAAATATTAAACGTGAATACTTTCCATCAAAAGTCATATTTCATCAACAAATTTAAAAGAGTTATAACCAACCCCCCCCCTCATTTCTTCTTCTTCTTCTTCTTCTTGCCAAAAACACAACAATCCAACCTTAAAATTTTGGCCCCTATTCTCACAAATCTAGCCACTCAACCTACTAGATTAGTCAACCTATATCTATCAGAAGTGTCACCATATCTCACTCTTGGTTTATTTCTTATGAAGCTACTACACTAATTAAACAAATTTAACCATTATTTTTGCATCCCATTAATGGTTTAGGTTAATTTCTTAAAACAAATTTTACTATTTGTAGTTTAGGTTTATATTTAAGTTTTTTTACAGGTTTGTTTTATAGAATTTTATTGTATAAATGTATAATTTGTATGTTAGGGTTTGTTTGGGATTTGGGAGAAAGTGAATTTATTTGTTATGTGATGAAATTGAGTTTGATTTTGTAATTTAGATGTGTTGTCATTCAAGAAGTGATGAGTTATTTAATGGGTAACAATCACATTTTATCAATTTTATTGTTAAGTTGGAGATTTTGGGAAAATTGTAGAAATTTGATTTTTTTTTTGAATTTATAATAATTAAAGGATATTAATTTAGGCTGAATAAGTTTGAATTGAACAAATAATGGATAATTAGTTTGGTACCAATTATTTGTTGTTAATTTGATTGTTTAGTTCCTATTAATTTTAATGATTCATTGTAATTGGTTATAGATGATAATTCGTTATTGGATTACGAATTTATTTTTAATAAAAAGTTTATTTTTGAATTGAATGATTACATTATTCATAAATGTTATCATCAATATTCTATATAGATTTATAAGTAATGGATTATCATTTTTAGATGTATCAAGATTCACCCTAAGAGTTGTATAGGTAAGATTATCTTTAAAGGGTTAGGGATTTTATTAATTTCATACTTTATAATCCAAAGAATATTAGAGCATGTGAAATTAGATGTCTATGTGTGAATTTAAAAATAAAAAGTTTCACCATAAAGATGTTGTGATGATGCATCTACTTAAAAAAGAGTTCATCAAGAAATATTTATATTGATTTGCACACGGAGAATCCTATGTTCCTTACAAAACCATGTTAGAAATGATAGTTGGCTTAATTTCTAGTTCTAGCAATATACATGGATTTATGGATGATAATAGTAATCCTCATAAGATTATTATGATTAATATAACGGGAATGAATCAGGGTTATTTAGGTAAAGGTTCATGTAACATCCTTTTAAATAAAGATTCATTGTAAATGTAGCTAGGTTTTTTTTAACTTTTCAAAGATTCCGATGAACCATTATGGGATGAGTTCACAACTCATAGAAAATTATCGACCATTGCATGAGTGTTTACCATCAAATTAGATTATGGATTTAATGAGTTCAGTTATAATAGCATCATTGAATGGGCTAAAAGTATGTTACCTAAAAGGAATGGGCTAAAAGAGAATTTTTATACTGCAAAATCCATCACAAAACCTCTTAGCCTAGGATACCAAAAAAATTTGATGTGTCCAAACTTTCACATGTTGTACTACTATGAATATGTAAATTTTATCAAGTGTAAAACCTATTAGCATGCTCAATATAAATTAAATAGTGGTAAAGGTAGGACAGTTGTCATATACAAAAAATCAAAATACTTCTCAATCACTCTTAGGCTGCAAATGTTATTTATGTCTCAAAAATTATTGAGCACGTATTATGACATCATTCACGTGATAAGGTGGATGGGATCATAGTGCATCATTCTGATGGTGAAGTTTGAAAGTAGTTTAATAGGGTGTAACCTTCATTTTTAATGGAATCATAAAACATATATTTATCTTATATACAAATAGATTTAATCCATTTAGGTTCATTGTTGCACTCTATTCTTGTTGGCCACTTATACTAACAATACAACTTACCCCCGGAGAAAAGTATGTATTTGAAATTCATTTTTTTAATTTATAATCATACCATGTTCTTATAGTCCATATTGAAATATAGATGTTTATCTTTGACTTTTGATTGATGAGTTGAATAAGTTATGCTCAGTTGGTGCTCTAACATATGATATCTCAAGAAAATAAATTTTTAAATGAAGACAACTTTGATAAGTACTATAAATAATTATCCTATGTATGAGATGGTATTGGGTTGGAGCACAAATGAAAAATTAGCTTATCCATAATATATAAAAATAATAAGGTCTTTATCCTAATAAATGATGGTAAAGATTCTTTTTTTTAATTGCCACCAAAGATTCTTGCCAAGTCATCATTGATATAAAAACAAACAAAAAAAGACATCTTGAAATGTAAAGCTAAAAGGCATGTTGCATCGTCGATAATATCAAATGAAGAATTATATGATGTAGTTTTGTAAAGGTATTGTATTTGGTTTTTATTATGGTAAGCACAAGTTTTTTGCTTTTGGTGTGACCTATAATTAGGTAAAGTGGAGTACTTTTTTGAAGCTTCTTTATTAGAAGACTAATGACATCCATCATAATCTAGATGTCATGCGTATCGGCAAGAATATGTATAATAATATTTTACATGATCATAGATGTTAAAGTAAAAACAAATGATTGTTTGGAATGAAGAGTTATGATTGTCATTTATTTATGCAAACACTCATTCCAATTGCTTATAGAAATTTGTTACCAAAAAGGATATGGTATGCACTCACAAAAATTAGTCATTGCTTAGAGATATTTATTCAATAAGTTACATACCCAACATATACAGCAACTTCAAATGAACATCATTAAGATAATCAACAAACTTAAAATTATCTTTCTTTCCTTTTTCTTTGACTCAATAAATCATCTACCTATACATTTAATATGTGAGGAAAACATTGGAGGGCATGTGCAATATAGATGAATGTATCTTTTCAACATGTTAAGGATTACAAGCATCCTACATAATTGTTCATTGTCTTTCTGTAAACATTCAGTTATTCATCTTTAATTACTTGTATGCAGATATTTATTCAACTTTAAGATAAACATAAAAAACCAAAGCGCATGTTGAGACTTTAACATGTGAGGCATATATTGTTTAAGAGATTTAAACTTTTACCTCATATTATTTTGAGCCTTATATTTGCAACAAAAATCAATTGCATTTCAATACATAATGTTGATGGCGAACAACTTTCAAGTGGGAATTTATTTTGCCATCTTAAACAACCATTAATATGTGAGGCATATATTGTTTAAGAGATTTAAACTTTTACCTCATATTATTTTGAGCCTTACCTTTGCAACAAAAATCAATTGCATTTCAATACATGATGTTGGTGGTGAACAACTTTCAAGTGGAAATTTATTTTGCCATCTTGAACAACCATTATCGAAGAATACAATAAAGAGAAGATATTTGAATGAAATTGAATTCATACAAGCATATATTTATATTTTATTCAACTATGATGAATTGAAATCTTTTGCTCAGTAAGTCAATTTTTATCATTATATAGTTTCAAACTATTTTCTCTTATATTCTCATGTAGACTCAATTCAGTAACTTTTTTTATAGGCAACATCATCAATTATTGTTATCCAAAAATCCAAATGCTACTGAAGCTCACATTTTTTAATTATAAGAGGAATAATTTATCATGTGGTTTAAAATACATGTAAGCATATAATAACTCAGAACTCTTAATAATAGACTTATTTATATTTATTATTATTATTATTATTAATGGTTGTTAATTTTAACCAGGTTTTCAACATGGGAGGCAATGCTAGTAGATTGAAATTCTCATCTTTGGGTTCTAAAATAAAAGTACAATGTCATAACAAGTATTTATTCAATAGACATATTTTTCATGCTAGAGAGTATGGTGAGGGTAAAAAGATATAATATTGAGGTTTATGTAATGGGTTCAATTTCCATTGAGTTTAAAATTGATTATTATGGCAAGTTATAAGAGTTTATTGAATTGTGATATTATAGTTAGTAAGATACATTATTTTTATTCATATGTTATTAGTATAATATTGAAAGAGGAATTAAAGTAGATCCTCACCATGGTATGGTCAAAATAAATAAATAAAGGTAGACTTTGCAACATCAATGATGTTTTTTTTTCCAAATAATACTAACAAGTGTATTATATATACACTTCTTTTTTTAGAATGGATCATAATTGAGTTGATTGGTTATTCATTGTGAAAACCTAACCTAAAATTCATGTTTAAGTTGTTGAAGATGATAATGATGAAGTAACTGAGAGAGATGGTGTATTTCAAATGGATAAGCTAGTTGATCTATATCTAGTTGCTACATCAACTAAGTTAGAAAATTCAAATTTTTATGTCACTTAAAATACTTATATTAATGTTGATATTGATTAATTAAATGTAATATTAAATACCAATGAACATAATAAAGTAAATGAAAATAATGAGATTGACCTGGAATTCAATGACGAAAATGATGATGGACATAACAATGTAAAAATAAAGATGGTGATTTTGATTAAAAAGGTGTTGAATTAATTTAGATGTGAAACATCATTGTGTAATAAAATTGACATTGTGTGATTAAGATATTTATTGGTGCTTTATATTAATGCATTATATTTTTTATATTTTTCAAGTGTTTATTGTTGTAGTAGTGGTTTTAATGTGAGCAATTATTGGTTTGAAAATGCTTCGTATATATTATTGTATATTTAGGTTGGATAGGGGATTCTAACAAATAAACCAAATGAAATATAGTGAAACATTGATGGGTCAGTCAATGAATATAGCATTCCCGATGGAATTGACGACAAAAATACAATTTCATCGGAAAGTTACAGAATGGTTAGGAATTTCAAATGAAATTGTCAACGGACATGCAAATATTATTGGAAAGTTATAGAAAAGTTTAGTATTTTTTACATAATAGCTAATACAACAGTCTATTACAAAGTAAGGTTATTATTAGCGATGAAATCGCTAATAGAATAAAAAATTATTAAAAAATCCATCGACATTTCCACCAACATTAGATGACGTGTCAAATTATCAATGGCAATGCCAATAAAAATTTCATCGGCAATTTAAATAAAAATAACACACTGCAAGTCCTCTCCTTCCCTATTTCTTTTTCATCTATTTCAAATCCCTAACTTGCCTCTATTTTCATTCAAAATTTCCTTTACTCACTTGCTTTTGCTCAAAACCTCTTCTCCTTTTAGGTAGAATTTATAAGGTTCCTTCATCCTTTATTTACTTCTTTTATTGTGGGTTCTTTTTTTGTTTAATTCTCATTAGGGTTTGTAGTCTTTTGGGTTTGATGATTTTGAGCTTTTATGGGTTTTAGTTGCACTGAGAAACTATGATTTTTAGTTGTAATTATAGGTCCTTTTTTCTTCATCTTGTTTTACTTGAGTTTCTAAATTGTTAAAATGGTCAGGTTAGTTTGTATTTTTCCACTTGGGTTTTAACTATTAAGTGTTGTTTTTTTAAAAATTATGTTGAATAATTGATATTTGTATTGGTAATGTTGTAGGTTTTTGTTTTGTTTTCCAATCTATCTCTCTTTTGGTGTGTGTGTGTGTGTGTGAGTGTGTGTGTGTGTGTTTGTGTGTGTGTGAGTGTGTGTAAATATAGGTTAGTTTGATTTTCTCTAGTTCTTTTAAATTTGTTTATGTAATGATTTTTTTACGTGATTTGTAGTATATTTAATATAATTTGGATGAATTTGCATTCTTTTTTTATATGTTTTTTTTCAATCGGATTTTTGAATTTTTATAATAATTATGTTATTTGTTTATACTACTTGAATTTTGACTAGTAGGCATTGTTAGATGAAAACCATATTCAATAATTAATTTTTATAATGGTGTTAGTGCTGGTAGTGTAGTAGATGGTTTTATATTATATGTGGTAGTATAGGTATGGTTGATGTTAGTTTAATATAGTGAAAAATTTATGTTCATCAATAATTAATCATGATAGTGGTGGTGGTGGTAATGGTAGATGTTATATATTATGGTGTACATGATGAATGTAAGTTAGATGAAGTGAGAAAATCATTAGTTTTTGCAACGTCTTCAATTCATTATTGAGATTGTGTTTTTACATAATAGGTCTCTTTTTTTTATTCTTATGTTTTTATTGTTAATTTTTGGTTTGTTGTTTAATAAAGTTTTATTTTAATGATTTTTTTTTATCTAATGAGGTTAAGGTTTTGGTTTCAATACTTAATCAACATGAAATTGGCAAAACAAGTTCTTTACAAATGATATCTTTTGCATACTAGTTTATGGGTTATGATATTTTAGGTATTGATTTTGTTCTAGTAGAGAACAACATGTCTTTTTTAATAAAATGCAATTTTATAATTATAGTTTGTGTTTATTACTTTAGATACAGTGTTGCAAGTTTATGTATAAACCAATTAGGTCTCTTTTAAATATTTTTATAAACTTAATCATCCATTTTCATACATGTTATGGATGGGATTTTTGAAACATTACTCTTATGATTTATGTCATTATCTAATAAGGTTAGGGTTTTGGCTTTTGTTTTGGAGATGTCGAGAAAAAGTTTGAAGTCAAACAAGAGCGCTACTACTTCATCAAAAAGTAGTTTTGGTGAGCCTACTGTTCATTTAAATGTTGATCATAAAGAGACATCTACCGACCTAGGCTTGTCTAATACAGGTCGTAGAGCTAGAATCTCATCTTCTAGATATGATTGTTCTGGCAAGATTATTGCAGAGTGAAAGGTTGATCATATCATGTAAGTCATGTTTTTTTTCTTGATATTGACATTGTTTATTTGTATTAAGTTATTCTAAGTTTTGACACATGTCAATTTTCTGGTATCCTAAACCGAGAGGTTTCATTATGGACTAAGCAGTATAGAAGTTCTCTTTTAGTATGTTCCCTTTAGGTAAAATATTTCTCGCTCATAAGATAATTATATCATAACTGGTCTTACTCAACCCAAAATCTGACTTGATGGTGAACACTTGTGCAATGGTCAATAATTTACTATGATTTGTGCAATCATCAAATAATGATTCGTCAAAATCTTTTAAAAGATCAAAAAACTTGGTCGGATCTAAATTAGGTTCTTCATCCACGATTGGATATTGACCGGCATTACCCTGACTTATTCTCATCGCATCCATAACTATATTCTTAAAAGGATTACTATTGTCATCTACAACTCCATGCATGTCACTAGAATTAGAAGTTAACTCAATCATCCTTTTTACCATGGTGTCATGAAGAATATATGGTTTTCTGTGTGCATACCAACACATTTTTTTTATAAATTTTTTTTATAGAAGATGCATCGTTATAACATCTATATCGAAAAAAATTTATTTTTATACTTTTTATATGGACATGTAATACCTTCTCCACTAATATTTCTCAAATTAGATAGTGCTTAATTAATAAAATTTTGAACTCCACTACAATAATCAATCCTTCACAACTCTTGGGGTGAAGCTCTATATATCCATGAATAATTATCCATTACTTATATTAAACCTATATAAAATAATGATGACAACATGTATTAATTAACTACGTTAACTGAATAAATTTTCATAAATATTGATTTAGCTCAAACTTATTCAATATATTTTAATAGTACTCTTAATTTATTATCAATTATCTACATAAATTTAAATTTTTACACATAAATCGAAAATTTCAACTCGGTAATAAAATTGACAAAATATAAAATGGACCCGTTAAATAAACCATTATTTATTTTATCACAAAAAACCTAAGTAAAAAATTCAACATAATTTTCATCAATTTACAAAAAAAAAAATACAATTTTAAAAAATATAAAACAAACTCTAAAATGTATAAATCATAAATCCATACAACAAATTTGTATGAGAAAAAACTATAAAACAAGTAAACACCCAAACAAAATACATATACTACATAAATATGCAAAAACAATTAACATTTTAAAATTGAGTTCAAATAAAAAAAAAAGGTAGATTTGCTTACTTAAAATGGAGAATCCTCAATAAAATTTGAATCCGAACACAGATACTAAAAAACTGAGTGTTGTGGTGGCTAGATTTGTTGTGAGAGGTGGAATTGTGTTGAGATTGGGGAAAAGGGGCTGGTTGTTTGTTGTAAAAAAAATGCATAAGGAAGAAGGATAAATGGAGGAGGGGAAAGGAGAGTTGATTATCAGATCATAAATTAAATATTATCGACGACATTACCAATGTAATTATTCCGTTAGTAACTCTGTCGGTAAAAATATGACGTCACCGTACGATTTGCATTTTTTAAATCCCACTATAATACCCTTCGTAATTCCCTCAATATATATTGAGGAAATTTTCTGTCGGTAATATCGTCTGTAAAAGTTACATGTTATCATATTGTTTGACTTTTTTGTTCATTTGTTATTTTTATTCCCTTGGTATATACCAACAAACTTTTCTATTGGTGTTTACTGATTGATACATAGATGAAAAATTATGTTGTTAAATGTCATCGCAATATACCAACGAAAAAATTTCATTGATGTTTTTATTTATATTTACCAATTTTCTGGTTGTGGTTGATCTTTTTTTTTTTTTTGTCATCCCCTTGCTTTTTTCTTCAAAACCCACATGATAGACCCTCCATTTTCTTAAGTAAAGATGAACACATTAACAACTTTCTAGTCACTCTTTTCTCTTGTATTTATTTTGTTGTATTATTAAAGTAAATTTATAAATGGTCAAAAAAAAATATGTGATGATTTTTTTTTTAGCTAATTCCAGCCACCATAGGTGGCAAAGTGATGAAGTAGGTAGAGGATGGAGGCGAAGAAGACCGAAGTTTGATTTCATAAAAAATATCAGGGTATGTAAATATTTTCTTTATTTTTCCTACCTTTTTTTCCCTATTTTGGTTTGAATTTATTATGTTTAATGTAGGATAATTTATAGAGAGAATGGGTTTATAATTGTATCATTATTTTTTAGTTGTGGGTATTACATCTATTATGCTTGTTAATTATTAAGTAATTAATGATATATGTTGAATATCATTCATTGATGAAGTATTATTTGCTATGAATGTCTATTAATTTTATTTATTTACATATTTATTAGTGTGTTGAATATTTTATTATTAATTTTTTTGTATTTTTAATTAAATAATTATATTTGATATGTATATATAAAAGAATTCAATTTTTTAAAATTTAAATGACCAAGTGCAAATTGTTTTGCCTTTAATTAGGGTTTTAAATGAATTTTGAATTTAGCTTCATTTAAATGTACATTAATTTGGTGAAATGAATATTTAGGTTAATAAAGTGCATTAATAAATTAAGTTTATTATAAGGTGCATAAATTTTGTTTAACTGTTTATAAAAAAAAAATATTTAGATTAGTATTATATGTTCATAAATTGAATTCATTATAAGTGTGTAGTAATTTGGTTCAATTATTGATGGAAATAATATTTAGTGTGTTAATATAATACATTAAGAAGTTAATTTTAGTCCCAGTGTTTATTTATTTAATTTTATTTAATTTAATTGTTGATGAAAAAAATATTAGGTAAAAATAGTACATCAATAAATTGGAATTATTTTATGCGTTCACTAATTTAATATGATCATAAATGGGAAAATACTTATGTTTATATGGTACATTAATAAATTAGAGCTATATTTTAAGTGTATATTAATTTAATTTAATTTATTAATATTTATGTTAGTCGGGCCATCATTAGCTAGGATTAGTTATGTTGTTAATGATATTTTTATGGAAAATTCATATAGAAATATTGTTCTAAATGCAATGGGGGTTGGTGATACATTAGAGTAGTCTTTAATGATAGAGTTTCTTGTCTTGTGGTAATAGAAGAACTTCTTAATCTAGAGGCAGCTAATTTTTAAAAACTTTTGAAAGTTATAGAGGAGTTTTTATGAGATGGGTATACTAAGCAATCCAAATTATATACTTGTATGCAATTTCTTAATATGAAATTATTTTTAAATTTGACTCGGACTACTTTTAATAAATTTACTAAAGTTACAAAAAATTGCATGCTTGATGATAAAAATTTGGTACCAAGACTTCAAAGGCTAGTAAACCCCCGATTATAAAAAATAATAAATAATAAATAAATAATTAGGGTAATGGAAAATAATTAAAATTGAAGTTTTAAGGGAAAAATTTTTAAATGTAGTTAATCATTAAATTAGATCAAGATAGGATGTACAATTAAATTAAAAACACCTGAATTAAATTATAGTAGCATTGTAGTAATTATAAGGACCTTGGAATTAATATAAATAGCTCATTTGGCTTCTTAAGAAATCCAAGTGCAGCTGACCATATTAATTTAAAAAGGGGAAGGGAAATTCTCTTATTTCTTTAAAAATTCTCCAAAAATCACAAGAAAACACTTAGATTAAAGGATTAAAAGGAGTGTTTGGGTGATCTAGGGAGGTTATTTGTATAAATGATAGTAATGCAATAATCATGTTTTTGATAGGGGATATTAAGACGACCAGAACTTAAGGCATAAAAGGATTAAGATCAGCATGTTAGGCTAGTTGGTACTCCATTCCAATGCTAAAAGAACAGAGAGAAGAATTTAGCAATATTATGTTGTGGTATTAAATTCCATAAAATATATATAAAGTATCACAAAATTAAGGGAAGGGAAAAAAATAAAGTATGAGTTGAATTTTTGTTTATTGAGCAGAGGTTAATGATATCTGATAAACTAATACCAACATTATGTAAGGAAGTATTATGGACAAGAACTTGATTAGTCGATCCAAGATTTTGGCAACTAATGATGTCAATAGGGTTTCATTGATGTTGACATTTAACCTAAAAGATGGAAAGAAATAACATTGAATGGACTTTATTAGCCTTTTAGATTATAAGGGCTAATGATATCAACATGATTGTCTTGATATCGACATTATCATATACTTGACTAGGTGTTTCAGATTATGAAGGCTAATGATGCCAGTAGAGTTACACTAGTGTTGACATTACTTGAAAAATTGATTAGCTATCCAAGACATGGGAGCTAATGATACCAGGATAAATAATATTAGCATATCCTTGATTAGTTTTCCTTGTGATAATGACTAATAATATTAATTTGGAATTGATATTGGCATTGATTGGTTGACCCAGGTTATCGGTGAAGAAGGACATCAAAGTGTCTAATGTCGAAAAATTAAATTTATATACAAAGAGTTAATGAAAAGAAATAATATTATTAATTTGGTTTAATAAGAAATAATGATTTGTACCTTTTATTGTTATGATTGAAAAGGATAAACTTGATATGTTTATTTACAGGTTTATCTCACCGAAGACAAGAGTAACATTGTAGTTAGAGTTGTACTCATTTTGGTATAAATTAGGTAGAACTTTGTCTAAAATGAACTTTAAATGTAATTATAAACTAATGTCCTCTATTAAACTTTAATGTAATTATCTTGTATTTACTCTATATTTTTTGGTTAAAAGTATTTCAATTAATCCTTACTATGTATTCTTTTACCATTGTTCCATAAATTTCTTAGATGATGTTGAATTTAGTATTACTAATAAAATTATCTAGAAACTACCTTAACTCATGAATGTTAATCTTCAAATTTCTAAAAATTTGAAAATGATATAGATAAACACATATTGTTAAAAAGAAACATCAGTGTGCTTAAAAAGTCATTGTTCGTGTGATGGTTGTTATGATTATGATCCAGAATGATTGGATCAGGTAATTGAAAAAAGAATGAAGTGTGATATATTAAGTCAATAACTTGAGATGTTATAAATATAAAGAAAACTCTACCAAATATTTATAATCCTGGTTTTTTTTTCATAATTTATTCATGATAATTTGTTGAATTAGATTTTTCAAAATGGGGTTGTTATACTATTCATGTCTCCACATCATGCCAAAAATGTGGCATGACATCATTTTCATAAGTCAAATGATGGGTTTATGATACACCATCTAGTAGGGAGGCATGAAAGGAATTTAATAATGTCCACCCAAATTTTATTTGATCTATGAAATATTCAATTAAGGTTATGTAACAATCAATTTAATACATTTGGTATATTTTCAAATGCATACTTTCGATGGCCAATAATTATGACTATTTATAATCTACCTCCTTAAAAGTGCATTACCTAACCATTCATGTTTTTGGCAATGGTGATTCTTGAGCCCAAAAATCTCGGTGAAAATCTTAATGTTTTTCTTAGATCTTTGATTGATGAGTTGAATAAGTTATGATATGTTGATGTTAAAACCTATTATATATATAGGAATGAGAATTTTTAATTAAGGACATTTTTAATGTGGATTATTAGTGATTTTTCAACTTATGGCATGCTCTCAGGTTAGAGTTCTCATGGCAAATTATTTTATCCTTATTGTATAGAGCATAATAAGGTTTTTATATTAATACATAGAGGAAAATCTACTCTTTTTTTATTGTCATCTATGATTCTTGCCCATGAATCATTCATATAGTATCAATCAAATAAGTTTTGAAATGATTAATTAAAAAGCTCCCTCTCCTTTACCTTGTTGATTTGGTTTGGAAATGCTATACGAAGTGTTCAAATGTGCTGCATTAATTTAAGTTTTACTGAATTTTAAATTATATTATAAATTTTATTTTTATTCAACCTATTATTGTTGATAAAGTAGTTTAGAATATTAATATATATGATTTTCAAAGTATCCACAAATAATTAATTAAAAAATTGAGTAAATCTGAAAAAAAAAATGATATGAATTAATGAATAAAAAATTCCATAGCAACCAATTAAAAAATTTGTGATCCAATCACTGAACCAATTCAATTGGTTTAAAGGACTGGACATGTAAAGGAGTCGGTTAGATAAAGCAGAATCGAACATGGAGAAGGAAAAAGGGACACCAAAATTATGCAAAAGTTATTCACCATAGATGACTAATGGAGTTTATAATAAACAAGATCTTTCCCAATAATGTGCTTTCTATATGCATGAAGCAACGCCCTTTTTAATTTTAGTACTGTGGTGGTGCCACAGGTTAAGCTGTCTACAGAATGGTCCCGTACTTGCGATACAAGAAACAGATCTTTAACACGTGTGACAATGTATAGAATAGCTGAACAGGTCCCCGCCTTGAGGATCGAGCCACAGCAAGGGAACACTTGTGTAGTTTGTCCTAGAACGGCATGACCACATGTTTATGTTTTTTTTATATAAAAAAGAAACAGCAGTTATCAAAAATATTTTTGCATAAACTTGTTCCAAGCAGTTATTGGTCGGATGTGCCAAAAGCCAATGCATGGTCACATGGATTCACATGTGTCTAAGATGCCCTTGTTTCGGGGAACAAATGAAAAGTGCCTATGTGTGCATGGTTCATCACCAAATTTATGAGTTTGAAGGATGCCTAAAGAACATTGAATATGGAGAAGAGAATAAATTAATGCAGGTTGTGTTCATTATTCTTGAGGTGTGTTCATGCATGTTGTTCCAATTAATTTTAAGAGAAGGTCGAAAATATGGAGAGTACTGTGCTTATTGCTCATGGAGAGAGAGAGAGAGAGAGAGAGAGAGAGAGGGATTATATTGTACCTAGAAATGAGAGGAATTAAAATAATTATAATTATTTTGCACAAGTTTTTGCCGAAAGAAGTCTTAATTTGTTTGTTTAGCTTGACTTTTATCTTGAGAGACTAGTAATGGTCATTGAGAGAGAGAGAGAGAGAGAGAGAGAGAGAGAGCAACGTGTATAAATGACAAAATATAATTAGACATCGATCCCAATAAAGAAGGAGCATATTTTCCAACCAACCATGAGCTAGTGCGGGCATGAAAGGGGTTGGGGAAACCCTTCTTTCCAATATTCCATAATTACCAAGTTGTAAAGCATTTTGTGAAGAGAAAAGGAGGAACAAGCCTGCTCAAAAGCTTGCATTGTCTACATAGCTAATGCTCTTTTAAAGTTTCCTTGCTTTAATCAAGCACTTTCTTCGAAGTACCACTTCCTTTAAGCTGCTTGCTTTACTAAAAAGAGTGAAATATCCTGTACAGGGCACAATAATTGTCTACTTCGGCGATTTCTTTTTGCTGTTAACTATAAATCTTTTGAAGGAAAATGACTCAATACTGAATTTAAGATCTTATTACTTGCAGCTGGGCACATGGAATCAAATAACATCCATGCTCAGAGGAAAACTAGCTAGCCTTGTATATAGAATTCGCAACTTGTCTTAGGATATCTATACTTGTCACGTAGTCCGGTTAAGGAAACAAGGAAAAACAATCCTTGGTTTGAATTTCTTCATTATTAAGTCTTAGATGACAATGACATCAGAATTACTCTGATAAAACTTTAAAAGAGAGCAACTCCGTCAGTCATGATTAAAGCACAACATTTACCTCAAGATCAAGAGGTCAAAATGGATTCAAAATCTTCCAAAACCCTATAAATATCACTTTAAAAAGAGAGCTGAAAAAAGAAAAAGATGAAAGAAAAAAAGTGAAGACGAAGGAAAATATTCATAAGAAATTTAAGTGTAAAGATCCAGAAACTTAACATAAAAGATTTCTCAAGCTTTGAAATGATAGTAAGTTGGAGAGAGGCAAAACTTTCTAAAGAAAAGCAAAATAAAGAGTAATTGTTCTAAGTATATTTTTTTTATTCAAAATTAAGTCTTTGTGGCCTGGTTGAAGTGTTTTTTTATTTTTTATTTATATTTACAAGCATAGAAAAGAAGTTTGAAATGCTCTATAAATGATGTTGTATTCACCTTTTTAATGCATTTTTTACTGGAGTTTTTATTAAGTTTTCTAATGTTTTTGATATAATAATGTTATTATTTAACTGATATATAGTGTTTAGTTTTTGTTTAATTTAAGCAATGCATGTTTAAGAAAGGATGTTCTTCCTGGTTGTGTTAGGTTTGTTCATGACCAAAATGAGTTTAGAAAAACTAATTTTGAATCCATATTACATGAACATATAGTCTATTTAAGTTTGTAGTTTTTGGATTTGTTACCTCATGCATGCTTTTTATATTTTGATGTTATTTTTTAGTTTTTTAGATTCAAACATATTTATGTATGGTAGTGTAACATGTTATGATAAAGAAATGATGTTTTAGAAGCCAAAAATGCTCATTTCTAGGGCTTGGAAGTGTTGGGCAGTAGCTGGGTTTTTGTTGGGTTTCTGGGCATATTCTTCATGTTCTTTAAAAGAACATTATATTATACCCTTGATTCGAATTAGTTTTGGTCTATTTATTTGCACATAACCCTTCTTTATGCTTGATTAGTAAATAATCTAGGACTTATTTGCATCAATAACAAGTTTTTAATGGATTTTAATTAGAAATTTATTTTGATAAAATCGTGTTTATTCTTTGATAATTGAAGTAAATAGATGTTAAATTATTAATCTTTGCATAATTTTCAACATATATGTGTTTGTTATTTGACCGTATCTGGTCTGATTTGGGTTTCATATTGCAAGGTTGGGTCTGGGCATGTTCTTGTGAAGAACATTGCCTTAAACCCTTGATTCGAACTAGTTTTTGTCCATTTCTTTCCACATAATCCTTCTTTATGCTTGATTAGTAAATAATCTAGAGTTTATTGGCATCAATAACAAGTTTTTGATGGATTTTAATCCTAAAAACCTATTTTTACAAAATTATGATGTTTAAATGATAATCGAAGTGAATGGGTGCTAAATTATTAATCCTTGCATGATTTTCAAATGTATATACCTTTGGTTTAACCGTATCTAGTCTTATTTAGGTTTCATGTTGTTGGGTTGGGTTTCGATGTTTTTTGTGTTCTTCATTTTTATTTTTATTTTGTATTTAATCTATTTTGTTCAATAAATTTTTTGTTTTTGTGGTTCTTTGGTATTTAATCTATTTTTTTTACTTTGGTTTTTTTTTTGTTTTTTACTCAAACCATGATTTTTTGTTCGGTTTATGGTCGAACCAAAAGAGTCAGGTCAACTCAGTTGATAATGGGTCAAAAGTTTAAGATCCTGTTTGGTTTGCCATGTTTTTGTTTAAGGGTGTGTTTAGCAAACACCTCTTAAGCCTATTTTGATAATTTTATTATTAGGAGAATTGGGTTTTTTGCCAAACAAAGTCTAAAAAATAATAAAAATAAAAAAATATATATTTCTTTTTTTTTCCTTACAAATGGCCAAATTTTAAAATTTTCATGCATATTTTATTTTTTATATATATCAAAAATTGCATTTTTATCATGCTTTCAAAAAAATACAAGAATCATTCAAAGGGTATCATAACTAGTTTATGATTATTCGTTAGAACTTGGCCTACATTTCAAAATTACAAAAAAAAATTATTTTGTTTCTTTTAATATATGGAATTATAAACTTATACGTAAAACGTATTCCTGATATTAAATAAAAAAGACAATTCATTTTATTTTTTATGTTTTTTATATTATAATGGTTAGGTTTTAACATGATAAGATAAGAAACTTCTTATTACGAAGGACTTTTCTTAAGCTCTAGATAGATCAACACTTAGAAAATACAACATTATCTTAGTTTAGATTAAACAAATAAATAATACAACTTACCTAAGATAAGGCGTATTAAGAGTGTTAAATCTACCATTTATGCAATTAATCCCCTTACCCAGACTCTGAGACCAGTTATGATTTTCAAATATCAAAATATTAGGTGGTGACTCTCATTCCTCCACTTTTACTAACAAAAAAAAAACAAGAATTTTTTAATTTTTTTTACCCATATTATTTTTAATAATCTCGATTCAGAAGTGTAATCGCTGCATATGTAGGAAGATCAATTTGTGAGAAATTGACTCTCGTGAAAGGTAATAGGAACAATGATAGGTGCACTCTATGCTATGCACGCACCATTTATTTATCAATTCATTGTTCATTTAAAATTATTAAATCCCACATAATCTTATTCATAAATCTCAGTATGTATAAATTTTAAATACCGTTATCTCTACAATATATGCTCTTTATTTTTCCCTTTACAATTTTAACGTCGGTTCATGCCGGGAAGATGGAAAACCCAATCAGAAAATTGTTTTCCTTTGGGAACTAAATCGATAAACGGCCGTGTTTATGGAGGCCATGATTTGTTTTTCTTTCTTTTTGTTTCGTGTATAGATCTGGGCTGTTGGAATGCGGATGTGTCAAAACTACAGTCTGAACCCATGGGCTTCCAAATGGGCCCATCCTTGCCCTAAAATGAACAGTAGCGGTGTGGTGTATCTTTGTGTCAATCAAATCTTTTTATCCTTTGTCTCAAATCTGACTATTAATTTTGAAGGTTTATAGAGTTTTAGTAAATGGATACAACTATAAAAGATAAATAAAATTACCTCCACTTCAAGTCGTAGAAGTTGCAGGAAGCCTCAGATTCTTATTACTTCATGTGTTTAAGGTAAGTGTACA
>Ga0325410_1001902_pt1 | contig 23316 bp, 18 predicted proteins | sample PopdelMetagenome_16_FD_206182 | JGI IMG/M metagenome (GOLD analysis project Ga0325410, IMG submission 206182) | Populus deltoides microbial communities from Bellville, Georgia, United States - Xylem-PdIQD-R3 | ecosystem: Host-associated > Plants > Phyllosphere > Stem > Wood/Secondary xylem...
TATCCATCCCTCACAAGCCCACACTATCTCACCGCCGGCCAAAACCTCTTCAGCCGACCACAGCACCACCTTTCTCAGCGCCGCCCCTCTTCTCTCTCCCTGCCATTTCGAGTCTCCAGCATCTCCCCTGCATAAGCAGCAACAACCCACACCGCCTCTTCATCGTCCCCGATCCCCTCATTTCACAAACCGAAAGAAACCCCCCTGTCAGCACCGAAGGCTTCCCCTCCGGGGCATCTTCTTCCTCCTTCGGTCTCCATCAACGCCGGCCTCCACCAAGCCACACAGCAGAACAGCCTCATCTCCTCCGACCAGAGAACGGGCAGGGCCGTTCTCCATCGCCTCAGACCCACGGTCTCCTTCTTCGGCCGAACAGCGCCGTCCACACCGTCAGCCAGCAGCGCCGTCCACACCCGGCCACAGATCCACCATCAGCCAGCAGCGCCGCCCGATCTGCCACCCGGAGCAGAGGAGAAGGAGATGAAACCCATAACAGCTGACCCGCAATGAAGCAGATCCGAAGAAGGAGAAGGGAGAAATGCAGATCTAAAAAAACAAAGAAAGACAAATGTAAAATCAACTGTTTGTGGCCTTTTTTTTTGCGTTTCCTGTTGCAGGTAGAGGTAGCAGTCACTGCCGGCGAGGAAGAAGGGAGGATCTCCCCTGCTACCTTCACGCGCCGCCACTGTTCATGCTTTTCCAGAAGGGCCTCCCAGCACTGTTATGGATTTTTGAGGGGTTATTTTGTAATTTTTAAATTAATTAATGTAATATTTGTTTAGTTTGGATTTTTGTTTGTATGTTGTAAATTTGGATGTAACAAAAAAAAAAAGTAAAGAAAAGAAAAGAAAAGAAAAAATATAGTGAAAGTGTACGTGTGTGTTTGTATTTGCTTTATGGGTGTTTTATTTTATTTTATTATGTATGATAAAATTGCAAAGATTAAAGAAGAATTTAATATTTTGATTTGCTCACGGTCTAGAATTATTAACTTATATGTAAGTTGTATTTCTAATATCCGATGAAAAAATAAAATTTTAAAACGCCTTTAACACGTCAAAATCATGAAGCAGCTTACCTCAGGTAAGGTGCGTTAGGGGTGTTAATACCTTCACTAATCACAACCAGTCCCTTACTCGTGAATCTTTGAGAAGACCAGTACATCCAGATTTTCTAGTAGCCTTCAATAAATTACTAGGTGGCGACTCCCAACGAATCAATTCAAGCAAGAAACACACAATGAAAAAAATCGCCAGCCGACACATGTTATTGATTCTATGGTGTTCTGAGTTGCTTCCTTTTGAGAAGAATTAATTTTTTATTTAAACTGATTCGTAAGAACAGTTGTGTTGAGAATAAAGCACCGATGCTTCGTGATATTGTAAATAGAGTTCCTTTGTGAGTTAAGTTACAAACACATTGATGTATTTATTTCTCACTTTGAATATCTTTTCAAAGTATGTGCAAGCAGGATTTTCTAGTCAACAGTAACTGCTGCGTGCATTGGCTCTTTTTTATAGAAGTAACACCCTAACCAAAACAAAAAAGACACGACCAAAAAAATGACCAAAAAAGCACGCATATTAAGTGACTCGAAAAAATAGCTCTTGTATCGAATAAAACTAATGAAAAAAAATAAAAATAAAACACAACCATGAAGGAAAAGAGAAGCAGTACGAAAGAGGAATCCAGTTCTCTAAATCTGCTACTCTGGCGTTGTTCTCATGTCAACTCCACTTGGAATCGAATTCACGAGCATGAGTAAAATACTCGAATCCACAATAATAATCTGCTGCTTGTATTTATAAGCTGTCATCCTAATTCTAATAAGAGAATCACTCACGGAAAAACAGGAAAATTCCTACTAGAAACAGTAAATTAAAGTCTTAAACTTAAACAACAGTAAATCGGAAAAATAGGAATCCCAATATAGGAGGCTATGTTAACTAAGGAAAGAGTGGCTGGTAATTGTTTTATGGCAGTAGTTTTAGTTTAGGATTCCTTCCGCAAGCTGTCCTGCATCAATAAGGTAGCGAGAATGTTTATTCGAAAATTCACTGCAATTTAGAAACACACAACTATATCAATGAGTACTAATAATTTTTTTTATTTAATGAAACAGAAAGAAAAGACTAATCAAATGAAATACCGCAGACAAAATAGCATAAACTCTCGCACATAAAACTTTAAGATGTCAAATGCTTGCAGAACTTACTTCATGTTACTAGCTCCGTTGTTTAGTTTCTTCTTGCACCATTCCTACGAGCATTCTTCTTCGTTCTTCTTGCCTTCAGATTCCATTGATCTTCAACCGCTTTCAGAAACCATGCTGGTTTTCTTGTTCTAAACACAACGTATCCCATTGTGACTCCAAACACAAACCCACATCCATACCCTATTATCCAAATCCTTCTCCAAAGAATGTTGAATCATCTCCATCATGAAAGTTTGATGGCAGCAATGGCGGTGCCTCGTCACTATTGCATTCTTTTGGCATGGGGAATCCACATAAACCTAAGAAACCATGAAGGTTTTTTGGGCTAAGTGAGAAGAAGGGGGTTTAAATAAGGGAGAATTGGAGGAGGGAGTGAGGAGGGTTCTTCCTCTGGAAGCGGTGGAAGCCGATAAGGAGGAGAGGTGGTGGGAGGTTCTTACGGCGTTGGTGAGTAACAAATTACTCCTCCTCCTCCACATTTTTCTGTCTCTCTTTGTTGTTGCTGTTGAAAAACCCTTGGCCTACTTAATTATCGAACCCTCCCTCACTCTCACACTCTTCACTCTGATCTGCTCTGCTGACCCTTTCCCCAATTCACTCTCTCTCTCTTTCCCCCTCTGCACAGTCAAATAATTTATTTTCCGAAGTTGTAATTGACAGTGTGTGGTGGGTGGGTTTTGTTTTAGGCCCGACGTTTTATAATGGGCCTGTCTTTTTTTTTTTTTTTTAGAGTTTTTGTTAAAGAATTGAGAAAATTGAGAGAACGGTATGATTTTTATAATTTCTTATTTTAATTTCTTAAGTTAGAGAGCTTAGATTTATATAAAAGTGAGGTTTCACAATTAATAAATAATAAGACAATTTAATCATTTTTAAGCAGAAAAACAATAGGATTAGAGGATAAAAAAGAAGGGCCCCTGTAGTTAATCTTTTTTTTTTCTTTTTAAGCCCAAGAGTTTATCATATTAATTCTTAAATTATTTTGGAATTAGATAGTTGGATATTAGGTAGTAAAATACCATTTAGTAGATAGGTTTGTATCTCTTATTGTTTCTTTAGATAGTTATCTTATGATGATTCTTGGGAAATTGTTTTTGGATAATATTTACAAGAAAAAGGTGTTTTTTTCTGACTTTTGTGTAAAAAAAAAAGAAGAAAGAGAAAGTGAAAATTAATGTCAAAGAATTCAAACGAAGAATATGATATTCATTGTCATAACCCAATTTTTGACCTTTTTATTTATTTATTTATTTATGATAAAAAGAAAAAAATGATGAAAACAAATATATATAATAATGATGAAAACAAATAAAAATGAAATAAATGAAGAATGAATTAAAATTTGGGTTAAGGGTAACATGATTGGAAGTTTAAAGATTTAATTAAATTTTTGACTTGTTTAATTAATCAAATTGAGAGTTTAATTGGAGAATTGATAAGTTTTCAGACTTAATTAAGCTTGAAATTAATTTAATTCATCCAATCAATGGTTTAATTGAAGAATTGATAAGTTTTGAGACTTAATTGAGCTTGGAATTAATTTAATTAATCAAATTAAGGGCTTAATTGGATAATTGATAAGTTTTAGACTTAATTGGACTTGGATTTAATTAAATCAGGGATTTAATTGAAAAACTATCAAAGTTTGGGGCTAATTTGGGGTAAAATTGTAGCAGATTAAAAGCAAGGGACTGTTTTGTATATTTCGCTGAAATGCAGGGGTGCAATTGAAGTTTATCCAAGGGTTTGATTACAAAACTTTCAAAAACTTAAAGGGCCAAAACGCAAATAAACATTAAACACCAAAACGGCGCCGTCTGTGGATGCGCTGTTCATCTTCTTCAACGGACGCCCACCGCCACCATTACACCTGCAATCAATGGTTGGAAGAAACGGATTGTTCTCTGGCTATAAAAGTCAGAGAACGAAAGGTCACAGGGGGACTGAAAGGGGGGGAAAAAACCCAGAGGCTAAAAATCCCAGACGGAAAAATCCCAGTAGACAGGGGGAAAGCTAAGCCCAGACACGAAAAAACCAGTGAGAGACCGGAGAAAAAAACTGCTGAAAAACCAAAGAAGGAATCACAAAACCGAGGGAGAGGGGAAGCCACGAAAAAATCATAGAACCGGGGAGGGAGATTATACAGAGGAGAGAGCAAATTTTTGCCAGCCACTGCACCTTCATCATCGTCTTCTTCCAGACCAGTGTTAGCCGCGACTCCGGTTGCAACCCCTTCCCCCCGAACCGACAGACGCAAGGGCAACCAAGGGAACACAGAGAAGAGGAGATAATAAAAAAGCAAGAACAGAGAGACTATAGGTACCAGAGCTTTTCTTTCTTTCTTTGAGAACAGAGGCAGAGAGGAGGAACGAAACAGAAGTCACCCTCATCACAATCGTCTTCGGAAACCAGTGACGAGCGAACAGACGAAAGAACCAGAGAAGATGGAGGAGAGCAAGAGCTAGGGTGCTATGCTTCATCTTCGTCCCTAGAGTGCAAGCAAATAAAAACAGAGGAGCTGCTGGCGTTGATCAGTTCAGCCGCTCGTCTCCAGCTTCACCACACCAAGTCAGTAGCAGCCAAAGAGAAAAAGCCGTGAGAAAGCCAAAAGTCATAAGAGCTCAAGAAACTCAAATACTAGGTGGCGACTCCTCAAACAAGATATTTTCCCCTAAAAGAACCAGATGCCAGATATCTGTTCTTTTTCCACAATCAAGAATATTTTTAGGGCCACCGCGATGTCGGGTGCGACAGGATGGCGACTCCACTGTGGATCTTAGGATTAAGCTTTGTCTTTTTTCTTATTATTGCTATTTTGTTTTTTGTGTTGATTTTTTTATTTTTCCTGCATTTACTGCTTTAGCATGCATCCTTGTTTATGTTGCCATGCATCACTTTAAGAGCACACACCTTAAAATCTAGGATAAGTGGGGGAGTAACGGTACCCCAATGGCTTTAGCCTGGGTAAGACTCGTGAAACCATCCAATTCTCACTTGATTGTTTACTTGGAAGTGGTTGGTATGCCAAACTGATATTACTCAGGGCCTCTATTTTCACACTACTTGTAAGCCTTATATCGACCTTTCATGGACGATCACTGAGCATGCGAGAGACCCTTTGAAACTAGATAATGATCAACCCCTTGATGCACTCAACAATTAGCATTTTCCTACTAGGTTGTCACCCCGTGAAGGGCAAGTTTGCATTTTATACGCATTTTTTTTAATCAACATTTTTGCATAAATTGCATGATTTACATTTAGCAGGTTGAAATATAGGTTCCCCATTGAAACCCATCTATAACACTCATTCGAGAAAAAAACAAATGGAAAACGAAGAAAAAGCCCAGTTGGAAGCCCAACATAAAAAAGAGGTGAACAATCTTAAAGAAAAAGTCGCAAGGCTTACTAGTCTACTCGAGCAGGCCTTGAGAGATAAATCCGGAAAAGCAACACTTATAGCTCAGCCTGAAGATATGCATATAACTCATTTCGATCCACAGAATCTGGGGGCAAATAGGGTGTCATCTGAATTTCAACAAACTATGCATTTCCAGCTAGGAGACCCCTCGAGAATTTTGTCTACCATTGATGATTCTACCGAGAAAAAATCTCAAAAGGGCAAGATGGTGAAAGAAGAGGGTTTGGAAAAATGGGCTGCCCTAGAAGAGAGGATAAGGGCAGTTGAGGGAAACCATTTGTGTGACCTAGTGAAAGCTATCAATATGTGTTTGGTACCTAACATAGTCATTCCTAAGAAGTTTAGGGTGCCAGAATTCATTAAATATACAGGAACCCAATGCCCTGTAACTCATCTCAAGGCATACTGCAACAAAATGGCTGAGGTGGTTGATGATGAGAAATTATTGATTCATTTCTTTCAAGAAAGCTTAAGTGGCGCTGCCCTCACTTGGTATATGCGATTAAATAATACCAAGGTTAAAAAGTGGAAGGATTTAGTTGATGCCTTCATGAGGCAATATAAGTTCAATATAGACGTGGGCCTTGATCGGTTAAGCTTGCAAGCTATGGAGAAGAACAACAAGGAGTCCATAAGGAAATACGTTAGAAGATGGAGTGAGGTGGCTGCATAAGTTAACCCTCCCATGTTGGAAAAAGAGATGATCAATTTATTTTCCAACACCTTTAAAGCTCCTTACTTTGAATACTTGGTTAGAAGCTCTGCACAACATTTTACTGACCTGATTGTTATAGCTGAGAGGATTGAACAAGCCATTGGGTTAGGTAAAATTGATGATCCGACTGAAAAGAACGATTTCATCGACTGAAAAGAACCAGATGTCAGATATCTGTTCTTTTTCCACAATCAAGAATATTTTTAGGGCCGCTGCGATGTCAGGTACGACATTCTTAATTCGAGCATGTACTGGTTTACAAAATTGAAATCAGCTAGTGCGGTTCTTTAACCTAACTAACACAAAATTATAGAAGAAGGTTTCTTGAACTACATGGTGTAAAATTAATTAATTTTAGGGCTTGTGAGATTAGTTAAGATATACGTAAACTGATCCGAATATCCACGTTAATAGAAAAAAAATAAAAAACATTCGAAAAACTAAATCTCACCTTCCAAAAAAAAAAGAACCGATGCAACCATGCCACCACATATGATCAGTGTGAATAGATATGAGCATTATTAAAAAATAATCCAAATTACTTTGATTGTTCGAACCAATTCGGGTAGTAAATTTCTTAAAGTTTCGGAGAATAGGTAATTCATAGAATTACCTTACATTTATTTAAGATAATTCATGTAAAATAAAAAAACTTAAGTCATCCAAATTATAGTTCTAATTTATTTATAAGGTTTTAGAAATAATGAGATTGTAATTTTTCTTAGTAAAAAATTTCTTGAGCCTAGTTTTACTAATCCATATTTTTAATGAATTTCTTATCAAAAAATTAATGGGGCAATGGAAAAAACAGTATTAATTTTGGATTACCTGATTTTTTCAAAATAGGGTTTATGCATACTGCTATAAATTGATAATAATATTTGCATCTCAGAAACATTTGATCGTAAATCCTCTGTTACTTTTGTGTTGCATTACTGCTTGGACACGAAGGTATAGAGCTAAGCAAGTTAGCTGGTAATTTAACTGATAATAATTAAGTTTTAAAGAGTTAATCAAGAGAAGAGAACATTTCTAGTTTGAATCTTGTCACTTGCATTTCCCAACCTACATGTAAGTATGCAATTGATTAAAAATCTCGAATTGATAAATTTTTTACCGTGATTTAGCTCTCGAAAGTGGTCACTCACCCGTAAGCCGGTTGATATTCATGTGGAAAAGTGGTTATCTCTTACATGAACTTTGGTGCTCCCTTCAAAAGACTGAAGAATTTGAAAGTAGAATGCAAATGTGATTCTTATGTGCTACCGGCGCATATCTCAACCTTCTTACGTGATGCTGAAAGTATTGATGCTGAATACATAAAAATGGGAGAACGAATCGATCAAGGAATCGTAGCTAATTAGATATTCATATTTTTATTTCTATTTATAGTCTCAATCTTAATTGATTTTCGTTGATTGTTAATATTCTCAATCAATTTCATTGCTTAATCTCGATTACCGTATTCATGCTTATCCAATAACAATCGAAACCAGTAAACGTCCATGAATGTTCTAAATCACTGTAGCAATCTGGAAGCAGAAAAATTCTTAATATGAATTATTCATAAACATGCATGTTCTAAATAAGGCTTTTGAATCCTTCGCTGTTATCTCATTGCAATCCAAGTCCATGGTTATGAGTGAAATGCTCTGTTTCTGGCACCGGCCTCGTCTTTGCTTCATCGTTGCTACCCGTTTAATAATGTAAGTGCTGTAATATGTGAAGAATTTAGGAGTGAAAGAGAGTCACGTTTTTATTATGTTTGTCCAGCAAAGTTACATACATATATATAGGGAAACGGAGCTAGATTCTGTTTCAATTTCTCTCGGATGGTTATCCTATTACTTATAGGATTTAAATTGTAACAGTACACAGTATTATCTTTAACTGTAACCACAATTTCAGGAGCTAACTGAAGATGGGGTACGACTAGAATATAAACACATGACACAAGATATTTCCAATACTCCCCCTCAAGCTGGATCCAGAGGGTTAATGGATCCAAGCTTGCTCAATAACCGGTGAAATTGAATTGATGGCAGAACTTTGGTGAACATATCTGCCAATTGATCATTTATACACACATATTGAGTAGCAATAAGCTTTGACTGGACTTGTTGACAAATGTAGTGGCAATCAACTTCAATATGCTTCGTACGTTTATGAAAAACAAGATTAGACGCAATGTGCATGGCGGCTTGATTATCACAGCAAAGAGTCATGAGAAGATTATTTGGACAACCTGGATCGGTTAGAAGGTGATTGAGCCATACAAGCTCACATGCAGCTGAGGCCATAGCACGATATTCAGCCTCTGTACTAGATCGAGCCATCACACGTTGTTTTTTGCTTTTCCATGAAACAAGGTTGCCACCAACAAACATACAATAACCTGTAGTTGATCGACGATCAAGTGCGTTACTTACCCAATCGGAATTAAAGTATCCCATAATGTTCGTATGCCCGTTATTATTCATAACTATGCCACGACCAATAGAGCCTTTCAAATATTGCAGAATGCGTTTCACCATGTCTACATGTTGAGTGGTTGGAGCATGCATGTGTTGACTGACAAGACTAACAGCAAATGCAATATCAGGTCTCGTGATAGTCAGATAAATAAGTTTCCCAACAAGTTTCTGATAATCGCTAGGAGAATCGATAGCTTTTCCATCTGAATCTAGCTTTAATTTGCTATCTAGTGGAGTGGCAGCAGGCTTAGTGTGTAACAACCCTGATTCTTGAAGCAGATCTTCAATGTATTTTCGTTGATTTAGAAACAACCCTTTGCTGGAAGTTGTCATTTCAATTCCAAGGAAGCACTTCAACTACCCTAGACCCTTGATAGGAAATTGTTGCCGGAGGTTCTCTTTCAACTGAGTAATATATTCATTGTTGTTGCCTATGATGATGAGATCGTCCACGTATATCAACACCATAAGATTATCATTTTTTCTGAGTTGGACATAAAGTGAAGAATCAGCCGAACTCTTTAAAAACCGAGTGTTTCAAAGGCAGTGCTCAATTTAGCATGCCAGGCACGAGAACTCTGTTTTAACCCATAAATAGATTTATGTAGTTGGCAGACCATTTTAGAATCCTTGCTTTGAGGATGTCCTGGAGGGAGCTTCATAAAAACTTCTTCTTCGAGATCTCCATGCAGAAATGCATTTTTAGCGTCCATTTGCGACAGAGCCCACCCGTTATTGATAGCAACAAATAATAGAACCCTGACAGTGGTCATTTTGGCAACAGGGGCGAAGGTCTCTTTGTAGTCAATTCTGAACTTCTGAGTAAATCCTTGAGCAACCAGGTGAGCTTTGTGTCGATTAATGGAACCATTTGAGTTGAATTTTGTTTTGAATATCCAACGACTACCAACTGCATGTTTTCCAGGAGGGATAAGTACTATACTCCAAGTTTTATTTTCTTCAAGGGTTGTCAGTTCTTTAGCCATTGCCTTTTGCCAGACACCCTGGGATTGAGCTTTATGAAAGTTCTTAGGCTCATGAACACTGGAGATAGCTGTAATAAAAGCTGTGTGCAGAGGTGATAATCTTTGATAAGTTCGAAATTGAGTAATTAGGTACCTGACAGTATGAGCAACATAGTCTTGTAATTTTGTAGGAGGTTGACGGGTCCGTGGAGGATTGCGTCTCAGAAGTTCTGCCCTGTCTTGATCATTGGATGATTGTTGTTCAATGTGGTCGACAATGCCTTCTGGAAGAACATCACCAGAAGTGTCTAAATTATCATTAGAGATAGTGACAGGGAGAGATGGAGTTATAGTGTGATCCGTAGCTGGATTAAGTGGTTCTATAGAATGCTCAAGATGAAGATTAGTCACAGGGAGTGATGGATTTGCAGAGTGATCAGTGCTAAGTAACAGGAAAAATTCTGAGAGAGTCTCTTCTTGACTAGTGCCTTCAAAGTAAGGACTAGTCTCAACAAACCGTACATCTCTAGTGATATATTTTTTCTTGGATTTAGACTCATAACATTTGTATCCTTTCTTAGTTTGTGAGTAACCCAGGAATATGCATTTAACAGCTCTGGGGTCAAGTTTGTCACGCATAGTAGCTGGTAAGTGTACGTAACCAGTACACCCGAACACTTTAAGGTATGTCAGATCTGGTTGTCTTTCCTGCAAAACTTCAAGAGGACTTTTAAAATCCAGCATGCGGTTGGGCAAATGATTTATAAATAAGATGAGTAGCAGTAAGAACTCCATGAGACCAAAAAGGTTTGGGCACATTCATTTGAAGCATTATGGCTTGAGTTTTCTCTAATAGGTCACGATTTTTATGTTCAACAATTCCATTCTGTTGGGGCGTATTAACACAACTAGTCTGATGTAATATGCCATTAAAGCTTAAGTAGTTTGTCATAATATGGGACATGTATTCAGTGCCATTATCAGAATAAAATTTTTTAATTTTGGCTGAGAATTGGGTAGTAACCAATGTATGGAAATTTCTGAAATTTTCAAACACTTCACATTTTGATTTTAACAGATAGACCCAAGTAACTCTAGAGAAATTATCAATAAATGTTACAAAGTATTTAAAACCATCAAGGGAGGCAGAGAAAGGTCCCCAAACATCTGAATGAACAATTTCAAACGTTTGAGTAGTGTGAGACATAGATGATTTAAAAGGAAGCCTGGATGATTTCAAGAAATGACAAGTTTCACAATTAAGAGTTTCTTTAGACAAAACTGAAGTTGTTTTATTAAGGACAGACACTAAAGGATGGGCAAGACATCGATGCCATAGAAGGTGTTCATTAATAGGAGTAGAAATAGCTTAAAATCCTTTTGAAATCCGGGAATCAGGAGTAAAGTAGTAGAGTCCATGCAGGTGGAATCCTTCACCAATCATCCTCTTGGTGATGAGGTCCTGAAAGATAACTTTGTAAGGCGAGAATATAACTTCACAATTAAGTGAGGTTGTCAGTTTTTTAATGGAAAGTAACTGGAAGGGAAAAGAGGGAACATAGAGAACATCAGAGTTGACAGTGTGTGACACAAGTTTCATTTTGCCCTTACCCTTTACAGGAACCCCTTTCCCATTTGCTACTGAGACATAAGCAGGAGTAGAAAAGAAGGTGAAATCAGAGAAATTAGTTAATTTATTAGACATGTGATCAGTGACACCTAAATCAATAACCCATAAATCATGAAAACTACCAATCCCTAATGCAGTCATAAAGGCAAGTAGAATACCTTGACTGTTTTCAGAGTTTGCATCAGCCAGAAATCCTACAAACTGACTGAGAATAGTTGTTGTTTGATTATGTCCTCCATTTTGAGTTGTTTCCTGACCATGTTAATTTGTTTTGCAGATAGTGTGCAAATTCATTCAGCAGGGCAACGGGGCTGGAAGTGAATGATTATGTGTGATTGGTAGCCGAATTTGCTTTATGCTAAGCAACAGATTTCCCCTTTTGATCTTTGTTAAATTTTGGTTTTATCTCTGGGTGCAGACTCCAGCATCGGTCAATTGTATGTCCAATATTGTGACAATGTTGACATTTGAGATCTGATCGTTTACCTTTGTAGACTTTTCCTTCTGGGTATGGTCGCGCAAGATAAGCACTAACACTAGGATTACATGGAGAAATAGTGCAGGACATGACTTTTCGACGACATTCTTCACGATTAAGGCTAGCCAACAACTGGAAGATCCGATCTTCCTTAGTTCTTTTTCGCAGGATAGTTGCATCTACCATATGAGGTCGATAGATCTCCAACTCACTCCATAGTCTTTTTAAGTTTCCCAGTAAGTTGACAAACGATTTTCCATCTTGGCAATGTCTCGATTAATCTGAAAAATCCGAGCAGAGTTGTTTTGGTTTCCATACATATCATGAATGGCATTCCAAAGATCCAAAGAGGACTCAGAGTAACTAAAAATTTCAGCAAGATTGCGCTCCATTGAATTTAGGATCCAAGATATAACTAGTTGATCTTTTGATAACCAGGCTTCATACTCTAATGAGCCAACCTCAGGGGATTTTATCGTACCATTGATAAATCTCAATTTTGATCTTCCACCAAGAGCAATTGTGATTGCTCTAGATCAAGGAAGGTAATTAAATTCATTCAACAATACAGAAGCTCAATTTATGAGCAGTGTTGATATCACTATCAACAACGTTGGGTAAGGAAGCTACCATCTCCTTTGTTCCTCTAGTTGCATCATGACTTTCAAAGTTAGCCATGACAAAACACAGGGAAAGGAATTAAAACAGGGAGTGAGAGATCACCGCTCTGATACCATGAAGAATTTAGGAGTGAAAGAGATTCACGTTTTTATTATGTTTGTCCAGCAAAGTTACATACATATATATAGGGAAACAGAGCTAGACTCTGTTTCAATCTCTCTCGGATGGTTATCCTATTACTTATAGGATTTAAATTGTAAAAGTACACGGTATTATCTTTAACTATAACCATAATTTCAGGAGCTAACAGATGATAGAGTAGGACTAGAATATAAACACATGACGCAGGATATTTCCAATAATATGCCTCACCATTTCTTGTAGGTGCGAGCTTGATGTTTGACAGCTGCATCATTACGAGGAATGAGTCGGTCTCGTTTGCAAGACTGTCCGCCAAATTGCATATAAGATGAAAAGTTAGCTAATCTTGTGTGTAGGGGTTTTCCAGTAACCGGATGGAATTGACTATTGCCATGGTTGTATATATTTGATTTTGTTTTTCCAGTTGCAATTTGCGGCATCCCATTTCCAGGAGCTAAGCTTTAACAAGGTTGCTTATTCACATTACTATTTTGCATGCATAAATCTATGCTAGAAATATTTGGAACTAATTACTTTGCCAACGCTTCTGTTTGCATGATAACACTGCCCAAAAGTAGGCAAGGAACAGGGCATTAGAATTAGTTGTGTACGCTTGTTGAGTTTTTACGTTTTCTGTTTTTATTATGAACTTGTGTCTTGTAAGAACACAAACTAGACTTTAGTTATCGTTTTCCGAGATTTCTATTTTATTGCTCTTTATAGGTAATTCCTAGGCTTATATTGATCGATAATTAAGTTAGTGTGGCTAAAAGCTGTCGGGATGTATTTGTTTGTTACCTTTTAAATTCTTTAATTTACTTCTCTGTTGGTCCAAATTCATCTGTCTTTATAGTAAGATATCTACCACAACTTTATGAGTATTTGTCTTAGAAAAACTAGATGAATGACTTAATAAGTGTATTTATACATCAGTGGAACAAGTTTAGATCCAAAAAAAATTTAGTAGTACCAGACTAGAATGATGGTTCAAAAAGATTATAATTTTTGATCTGATTGCTGGATCAAACTGAAATTTTTACATGAATTTTTGAAGATCGTTTTCCCTACGTTGCAAATTGTCGGATCTTTAGGTATTGAAAATTTTGCCCAGCCCCCCTCGATTTTTGTAGTTTTGTTATTTTCCTTGTGTTTTTTTTTTGGATTTCTTGATTTATTTCGGATTTCATGCTTTTTTTTTTCTTTCTAGTTAGGATAGGGTTTTTAGACTATTTAAAATTTTATAAACCTTCGAAGAAAACAAAATTTATTATTATTATTTTAGAAAGAATAAACTTTGTGAATTTAGTTTTAACATATGATGCCCTTTTCATTCATCAAAATTTCATATTATTTATTTATTGTTATCTTTACCTTCCGTCTATATCAAATATTCTAAACCTAACACTTTAGTGTTGCTCCAATGTTAACTCCACTTCGTATGTCGTGAGGTACAACCTTTATTGAATTTGTACTGCAATAAGAAAACATGCAATTATTGTGATGAGTACTTACAGTTCTATACTCACAGAAATAGAAAGGTAAAACTGATTAAATGAGATAGCAAAGAAAAGATAGCGTAAGCATAAACTCTTCTATATGAAACCTGAAAAATGCCAATAGCTTGCAAAACTTACTTCAATTTACTGAAAGTAATTATTTTTTTAGTTTCTTCTTGCACCTTGTCTGCGAGAATTCTTTTCTGTTCTTCTTCCCTTCAAATTCCATTGACCTTCAACCATCCTCATAAACCATGCAAGTTGTCTCGTTGTCAACACAATATAACCCATTGTGACTCCAAATACAAACCCACATCCATAACCCATTGCCACAACTTTCCATCCAAATCCATCTCCAAACAATGTTGAGCGATCTCCTTCATTAAAGTTTGATGGCAACAATATTGATGGTGCCTCGCCACTATTGCATCCTTTTGGCAGTGGAAATCCACATAAACCCAAGTTTCCTTCAAATGTGCTTTGATCAAATGTGTTGAGTTACTTTCACTAGGTATATGTCCCTCGAGCTGGTTATGTAAAAGATTTCGTACTGAAGAAATGATTAGCCATCAAGTTTTAGCCAAGTGCATAGAAATCCTTCTGGTAAGCAAATTTGAAGATAGATCTAATGATTCTAGTTTGGTCAAAACTCCTAATGATGATTGGATACGACCTGTAAGGGAATTGTGAGAGAGGTTAAGTTGCTGAAATGTTTTAAGCATTCCAATCAATTTTGGAATCTATCCGAAATTGTTATTTGACAAGCCAAGTACTCCGAGTCCGAGAGTACTTTGGATTTTTATAAAGTCAACTTCTAACTCTTTCCATGTTGTTTTTAAGGTATAGGCATGTCTTGAGAAAACTCTTGCCCTCATATAAATAATATTTTTAAGAGACCATCGTTGCTTCAAGACTATTAAAACACCCTATTGGCAATGGCAATGGTCCACTAAAATTATCGTTGAAGATGTCAAAAATCTATAATTTGAAGGAGTTATAAGTGATCGGACCTTCAAAAAACCCTAGAGTCTATTCAATTTTAGAACAAAAACCTGCAATTTTGAAAGTGTTTCTAGGAAATAGGGGAATGTATACTCAATCTTATTGTTGCCTAGATCAAGAACTTCCACTATTATGCAGTTGATGATTGACGATGGTATTTTCCCTTCCAATTAATTGCCATTGAGGTTGGAATATCCCAAGCCATTCCTCTTTAAAAATGTTAAAGAGATAGTTCCTTGAAGATTGTTCATGCCTAAATGTAAAACTAATAGTGTTATTGAAGTTCTTCAAACATTGGGGAATAGAACTACTCAAGCTATTGCTGGATAAGTCAAGGACTTGAAGGAATTTCAGCTTGCAAATAGAAAAAGAAATTTCATCTATCAATTTACTGTTGGATGTAAAATGATTATTAACAAGCTCTCTTATTTGAAAATTGAACTTGGGATTGGACCATTCAAGTGGTTATTGCTCACATTTCAAATATTTTGGTTGTTTTTGTTTTTTTACTCATTCTAGGCGTAACTTCATCATCTTTCGATTGATGATGACTATTTGAGTTAGCTTCTATCATTCTTTTAAGTGAATAATTTTCTTGTAGCTCTTCAAATGAAAATACATATTCAAAGAATGTAGCGCTTTATTATAGAATGTACTTATATAGAAAATATTGTATAGGAAATATTGTCTATATGCTCTTATGTGGTAACCTTCACCATTGCTATTGTATGTTACCCTACACATATATATAGAAAGGGTTGGCTAACCATTAGGTTAAGCCTCATAATTATTCTTAACTTGGTATCAGAATTTTCTGCCGTCAGAAATCTTTTCTCCCTCCTCCCTTTGTAGCCGGCCCTCTCTTTACTTTCTCTACATGGATTCTACTGCTGCCGCTAGTGCCTTAATTTTCTCCCCCACAGCAGCCTCCACTTGCAGAGCTTGTCTTTGATTCTTCCTCCCAAGTCCCTGCCGTTCCTTTACCTCTCATGGGAACCCACACTACAGCTATTGTTCCTTTAGCGAACACTCACCAAGTTGTTTCGCTAAAACTTATGAACACAAATTATCTCTATTGGAGAATGCAGATGAAGCCATGTCTCCTCGGTCAAGGTGGTTTTTCACTTCGTTGACGGCTTAGTGCCGTGTCCTCCATCTCATATTTTTGACAGCTCTGCTGGATCTTCCTCTACCATCTGCCCTTCTTTTCTTCGTTGGAAGCAACAAGATCAACTTATTTTGAGTGCTTTGCTCTCCTCTCTCTCCATAGATGTGTTGCATCTCGTGATAGATTGTTCTACCTCGCATTGTGTTTGGCGCACTCTTGAGAAAACGCTTACCTCTCTATCTAATTCTCGCATCATGCAACTCCATGGCTCCTTTCAAGACCTTCGGCAAGGTGACTCATCGGTTAGTCTATACATGCAGCAAGCCAAATCGTTATTTGATGAATTGGCTGCTGCTGGTCGCCCCATGTCTCTTGAAGACTTCAATCTTTATGTGTTTCGTGGCCTTCGTGGCGAGTTCAAAGACTTGGTAACGAGTCTCATAACCAAGGCAGAACCGCTGTCCTATACTGATCTTCATAGCCACCTTCTTACCCATGAATTTCTGCACAAGAACTCTTTCCATTCCATGGTTGCCGCTCCCTCTCTGATGTCTTCTTCTTCTCTACCGCAGCAGCCACCTCTGCTGCCAACACCACAGTTTTCTGCACATCATGCTATGTTTCATCACATCCCCAACTTCAGCCGCAACAGGGGTCGCTCTAGAGGTAATTAGCGTCCCCACAGCAACCGTTCCACTCCCCAGAACAGGGGCCACTCTGCTGCAGATTGGCAACCAAACCACTAGCAGCAGATCAGGCGCAACTTCGGGGCTGGGCAGTGGTCTGGATAGCAGCATGTACGCTGCCAATTGTGCTCTAGTTTTGGGCACACAGCTCCCCATTGTTCCCAGTTTCACAGCAGCCCTCTGCTCACCTTGCTGTTGGGAATATTTCTGCTACGACTTGGTTCCCCGACACCGGCGCAAACCAGCACGTCACACCTGATCTTGGAACTCTGACCGATTCTACACCCTATCTTGGTAATAATTATTTGCATGTTGGTGATGGTAAGGGCCTTGACATATCCCATATTGGACATACTAAATTACATTCCCCAAAACGCATGTTTACATTATCTAATGTTCTCTATGTGCCTCACATTACAAAACCGTTGTTATCTGTTCAAAAATTATATTGTGATAATCATGTTTATTTTGAATTTCACGCTTCTATGTTTTATGTGAAGGATCTCGTCACCAAGGAAGTTCTCCTTTCCGGTCAGAGTCATGATGGTCTTTATGTCCTCTCCGAGTCTTCTGCCACGTCAGTTCCTCAAGCTTTTTGGTCTCCTTGCATCTCCGCGACTGCCGACCTGTGGCATCGTCGTTTGGGTCATCCAACCCCTCGCATTTTAAATTTGTTAGTTTTTGATAATAAAATCGTATGTACTTCTAGACGTTCTCTTACTCAGTGTCAAGCTTGTCCTTTAGGCAAGTCATCCCATTTGTCATTACGACCTACGGGTCACAAAAATTCTGCCCCACTTGAATTAATTTTTAGTGATGTTTGAGGTCCTGCCCCTATGTTTTCTTCTAATGGCTTCCGCTATTTTGTTATTTTTATCGATGCCCATACCAAACATATACGGTATTATCCGCTTGTTGTGAAATCTGATGTCTTTTCCACTTTTCAACGTTTTCAAACACTTGTTGAGCATCAGTTTTCACTTAAAATTAAATCTGTTCAAACTGATTGGGGTAGTGAATATTGTAAATTAAATAAATTTTTTCAGACCATTGGTATTCATCATCGGTTAATTTGTCCTCATACTCATGAACAAAATGGCACTGTTGAACGTCGTCATCGATATAATGTTGAAACTGGCCTCACCTTTTTAGGCTAGTGTAGTGCACCATTGCGATTGTGGAACTATGCTTTTGAATCATCGGTATACCTTATTAATCGCATGCCTACTCTTGTTCTCCAAAATACATCTCCGTTTGAGTGTCTGTTTCGTCAAACGATAACCAAGATGGGATGAGCTATAGCCTAAAAACACACAAGAGAAGATCGGAAATCTAATTTATTAGCATGATATGGATGCAAAAAGGGGAAACAAAGACACCCAAAAGTACGTAGGAAGTTATAATCTCATCGTATTGATGTCTCCCGTCATGTTCGTTTTCATGAAAATGTCTTTCCTTTTGAGAAGTCTGAACAGGTAACATCCTCACCGGTACCTCCCACACAACCTACCTATCTTCCATCCTTGAACCCTCCTCCATGTTTTCCTCCTACTACTCCCCAAGCTGCTCCTCCCAATAATCCAATTTTACCCTCTGCCGCACCCCACCAGACCATTCCTTTAACCATAGCTTCTGCCACCCCTTCATCCCCATCCCACACTGCCATGCTGTCACCATATGCTTGTCTTTCCAATGATTATTGTGCAGGAACAAGTTCTCCATCATCAGATGCACATGTTCTTCGGTCTGCTGCAGCATAGTAGCTTGGTTCTACTACAGAACATCCCAGCTCTGCCGCAGCCTCCCCATCTTTTGCAGTTCGACCAGTCCATCCACTGCTTCTCCAACTGGTTTGTAGCTCTGTGTAGACCTCTCTTCATATCCTCTTCAGCACCTTCCAGTTACAGGTCACACTTCTCCATGTCCAGCAGCTCGTCAACATCCCATGGTCCTCCGTCTAAGACAACCTAAGACAGCATTGTCCACTGCCACTGCCACAAGCTCTGTTGCCTCCTTCAGCCGGGTAGTTTCTCCTCCCTCTCATGAGCCACTTGTTTTTAATGATGCTAACAGATATGAGGCATGGCATAGTGCTATGCATGAGGAAATTCAGGCCTTACACGCAAACAGAACTTGGACTTTAGTGCCGTTAAACCCCTCCATGAATGTTGTTGGTAGTCGGTGGGTGTATAAGATTAAACGCAGATCTAATGGTAGCATCGAGAGGTATAAAACGCGTATGGTTGCTAGGGGTTTCACTCAGCAAGAAGGTATTGATTACTCTGAAACCTTTAGTCCTGTCATCAAACATGCGACCGTCAGATTAGTCTTCTCCATTGCCGTTTCGTGTGGTTGGAAAATTCATCAGCTTGATATCCATAATGCCTTCCTTAACGGTGTCCTTGACAAGGAGGTCTACATGAAACAACCACCAAGTTTTGTTGATTCTGCTCTCCCCTCTTATGTGTGTCGCTTACATAAATCTCTATATGGTTTAAAACAGGCTCCGCAGGCTTGGTACACTCGTCTGAATGATTTCCTGTTATCTATTGGTTTTTGTGCCTCTAAGGTGGATACCTCATTGTTTATCTTCTCTGTTGGTGCTGATATTTGTTATCTTCTGGTCTACGTTGATGATATTCTGCTTACGGGTAGCAACTCTCTTCTGCTCCAACCCTCATTCAGTTACTAAGCTCAGAATTTAAGCTTCGCAAGTTGGGTTCTGTTCATTATTTTTTGGGTATTGAGGTTCAGTCTACTAGTATGGGTCTTATGCTCCGCCAGCATAAATATACACTTGATATCCTCACTTGGGCTGGTATGTTATCTTGCAAACCTGTTGATAGTCCTATCTCTACAACCAAAGCTACCATTCTGCCCGATCCATTATTTTCTGATGCTACACGCTTTCGTCAAATTGTGGGTGCTCTTCAATATCTCACTTTTACACGCCCGGATATTTGCTTTGCTGTTAATAGAGTCTGTCAGTTTATGCATGCTCCTACAGATTCTCATTGGGTTGTCGTGAAACGCATCCTGCGTTATCTTCGAGGTACGGCATCCCATGGCTTGCATATTACTCGCAGTTCCTCTTTTGCCTTACATGGTTTTACAGATGCAGATTGGGCAAGCAGTGTTGAGGATAGAAAATCTACGGGTGGTTACCTTGTGTTCTTTGATCAGACGCCGATTTCATGGAAATCCAGTAAGCAACGCACAGTTGCTCGCTCCTCTACTGAAGCTGAGTACAAAGCCTTAGCCGATGGCACTGCTGAGGTTATCTGGCTTCAGTACTTATTAATAGATCTCCAGATTTCGTTTGCTTCTGCTCCTATCATCTGGTGTGACAATCTTGGTGCCACCTATTTTTCTGCGAATCCTGTCTTTCATGCTCGCACAAAACATGTTGAGGTCGATTATCATTTTGTCCGAGATAGAGTTGCCAAGAAGGAAATTCAAATTCGTTTTATTTCCTCTCGGGATCAACTTGCTGATGTTTTCAGTAAGCCACTTCCTACTTCTTCCTTTACTGCTTTTCGTTTGAAGCTTCGGGTTGATCCTCCACCCTCAGCTTGAGGGGGCATATTATAGAATGTACTTATATAGGAAATATTGTCTACATACTCTTGTGTGGTAACCTCCACCATTGCTATTGTTTATTGCCCTACACATATATATAAAAAGGGTTGGCTAACCATTAGGTTAAGCCTCCTAATTATTCTCAACTCGCTCTTTGATTCCATAATAGTATTAGAATGTATGTTCTCAATACTTAACTTGTGTAAAAAAAACTGATATGTACTACTATTGTAAGCATATCCGATAAACACACAATCCACAATTCTATATCCTATTTTGAACTTTTTAGGATTAGGTATTGCTATTTTTTAAGACATTCCCCACACTTTGAGGTATTTTTAAGAAGATTTTTTACCTTTCCACAATTAATATAGTGTCTTTTTTAGCTTTTTACGGGTGTACTTTATTAAACTGATATGCGCTCAGAATTGCCTCCCTTCACAAGTTTTGAGGTACTCTTAAACTTATCAACATGACATTCATCATTTCTTTAAGTGTTTTATTTTTATGTTTTTCAATGTTATTTTATTGAGGTAAATAAGGAGTAATAGTTTGGTGGATTATCTCATTTTGGAAACAAAATTCACCAAAATGTGTTCCATACTCTCCATATCTATAACTTCGTATTACCTTTTTTTCTTATTAAGTTGATTTTTAACTTAATTTTTGTAATTTTTAAACATTTCAAGAGTCTCATCTTTGTTTCTAAGCAATTCTTTATAAAGGTGATATAGTACTTCTTTCCTCCTTTAGTTTACACCATTTTTAAATCATTAATGTCTGAGTGAATTAAACCTAGGAATTCAGTAATTTTTTTAATTATTTGAAAAGAAGGTTTTATGAATTTTGATTATGCACAAACCTCACACGCAAGGGTGGAGCCAGGAATTTTTTTTATCCTGAGCTATTAAATAAATATATAAATATATTTTAAGATCGATTATTAATTCATGTACATGAATTTTTGAAGTTAACGGTAAAGTTTTAATTCAAATACACTACCCAAAATATTAAAAAATAACTTTGAAAGTACATAAAATTGAAGTGAAAGTAAAAATAAACTCACTATTAAATTACATCCTTCAATGTTTTGTGGAATATAATTCATCTATAATCGAATCTGAATCGATATTGTAACAATCCCTCAACCAGGATAAAATAACAATCTCATGTCAATTGGAAAACAAAGTAATTAAATTTTTCCCCTCTTTCAATTCCTCCTTCCTTCACTTGATTCTTCCCTAGATTAGTGTTTTATAAGTTGCGCTTTGTAAGTTTACAAAGTTATTCTCTCACTTTTTTTATTTTTTTCCTTGGATTTTTTTTTACGTTTTTCCCTTACTTTTTTCTATTTCTCTCTCGCCTTTTCTTTTCTTTCTTTTCCTATTCTGCTTCTGCCCAGTCGGCAACATATAAAAAGAAGGAAGAGTTGATTTGTTTTATTTTTTAAAGGCAAATAATCATTTTACTCTTAATGAGTCGTTTTGCTTTTATTTGACGGTCCTTTTTTTTTGTTAGCATTACCAAGTTCCGTTCATCCTGAAATTTTAACCAGATTTTATTCAATATATTTTAAGATCCTCATAAAATTTCAGCTCGATCTGATGGTCGGATTGAAAATTACGTTCAATAATGTAAAACTAGTCAAATTGTGATTTTTCATCAAATTTCTAAATTTCTCTAAAAATTCTGAAATTTTAACTCAAGTTAAAGCATCATATTAGAAGGCTCCACGCAAATTTTCAAAATTTTTTGATAACTGAATTGAGAATTACGAATTATTTTTTACATAAAACTAGTCAAAAAATATTGATAAAATCTTAACCTGGGTTAAAGCCCACCCAAGCCTTTGCCATGCCTCCGCCTATGCTCACACATATGATTTTTCTTAAAAACCATGGTAGGTGTCGCACCCGACATCGCGGCGGCCCACAAATATTTCTTGAATATGGAAAAAGAAAAGATATCTGGCATCTTGTTCTTTTAAGGAAAATGTCTTGTTTAAGGAGTCGCCACCTAGTATTATGGTCACTAGGAACCCTAACTGGTCAACAGAGATTCTATGGTTCGGGACTGGTTACGTAAAAGGGAAGATATTATCACCCCTTAAACGTCCTGCCTGAGACAGGCTGCATTGCTAGTTTCGTCTTAAATTGCTAAATGTTTATTAGTTTACGCTATGATAATTTGCGTATAATATTCCTGACTCTGGCGCCAGTGAATATTCGATCGCGAATAATTCCAACTCTGGCATTGGTAAAAATTCCACCCCGAATAATTCCAACTCTGGCGTTGGTAAAAATTCCACCACAAATAATTCCAACTCTGGCGTTGGTAAAAATTCGTAGCTACCAAAAAAAATTAGATCAATATTTTTTTTCTTACTCTAGTGCCGAGTGAATAAATAAATAAAAATAAATTTATTTTTACGCATGCACATATTTTCTATTTTCCTAGCTAAATAAAATAAAATACAATGAATAAAAAAAAATATAAATTTGAACCGATATTTTTATTCCTGACTCTGGCGTCAGTGAATAAACCAATAAATTTACATTATTTTTATTCATGCATACACATTTTTTTATTTTTTTCTACCTTTTTTATTTTTTTTATTTTTTTATTTTTTTTTATTTTTTTAATTTTTATATTTTTTTTGGGGCTGGGCCCAGCTCAGCCCATGTGGCTGGACTGGACCCAGCAGGCCTAGCCGGGTCACAGGCTTGACCCGGCTGGCCATTGATTTTTAGTTTCTCTACAGGAGCATGTAATTAAAATGAACGGA
>Ga0325410_1001904_pt1 | contig 23308 bp, 19 predicted proteins | sample PopdelMetagenome_16_FD_206182 | JGI IMG/M metagenome (GOLD analysis project Ga0325410, IMG submission 206182) | Populus deltoides microbial communities from Bellville, Georgia, United States - Xylem-PdIQD-R3 | ecosystem: Host-associated > Plants > Phyllosphere > Stem > Wood/Secondary xylem...
GCTATTATCTCCTCATCATGGCAACAACACCACAACATCACTTACTTCTCTTCAATCCGTATCTTTTTAGCCCAACATTTCTTCTCCAAACCGACAACAACTTCTACCTTAGCTCCTTAATATTGTGACCAAACTAACAACTGTTGATTCCATCGAGAACAACAACAAGAGTTTTTTTTAGTTGCACCAACCATGGGTGATAGTCATAATAAATGCTTCCATCGTGTTCAACACTTCTCCTCTTACGGTAGTTGTTTAGCCTAGCACTGAAAACACTACCAGCTTCCATCACTTTTTTATTACCCACAAAAGCCTCTACATTATACACCAACCATTAACAATCCTTTTTGTTCCAAGTTACAAACCATGACAACAAATAAGACCACCATATTTGCTTCAAACAACAGGGCCACCGTCAGCCACCACTAATGACTTTTTTTTTTATTAGCCTTCTAGCACCAACAACAAGAAATGCCTTCTCTATTCAATCATGATGACATGTCTTAAAGCAGTAGCTTCAGCTCCAACATGATCCAATTCTAGCAGCACTAACACAATAGTGTGATATCACTTCCATCACAACTTGGAGCCTTCCATGCTGTGAGTATGAGTCTTCCTCTCAGACCAGCATCGTGAGCAACAACGGACTCTACCAGCATCTTTACTATCTTCGTGGTAGGCCAACAATGGCAGTAGACACCTCCCCGGGCTAGGTAAGCTTTCTTCTCCCATCTTCATTTTAATTACTCCTTCTTGTACAAACATGCAAAACATGAATTATAATTCATGTTCTTTAAGTTGTTGCACAACTTAGTCACTAGGATGTGCTAGTGACCACGTTATGTGGGATGGATCGAGCCTAGCCCATATGGCTAGCTAGGCTGAGTCCACCTATTTTTTTTTAAAGTAGAAGCAGTTGTCAAGTTCTTTTTCAGCCGGCCCAACCATACTAGGCTGAGTTTGGGCCTCAAACCCAATAAGCTCAGCCTTTAGGCTAAGAGAGTGTTTGCAAAACACACTATAGTGCCTTTTCTTTAGTTTTTGTCTGTCTTTATTTTAATGTTTAGCCAAGCAAGCCTTAAAAAAAAAATTCTATAAAATCTCAAAGACCTTTTTGAAATTATTTTAAAGCCCCTTACTTGTTTTTTTAGTTTTACCTAATATCAGATCGTACACTTATACTGTAAGATATGGGCTCTATATTAAAAATACTTGATTTTCCTAAAAAAATCTCAAAAAAATTCAAAAATTAAACAAATCATGTATTTCAAAAACACAATAATATGTTTCTTTTTAAGGAATTCACTTAATATTAGGGTTGCGGACTTATAGAAACTGATATTGTAAAATACAAACCCAATATTAAAAATACCAGATTTTCTTTAAAAATTCAAAAACTTTCTAAAAAAATTCCTCATATCAACAATACAAAAAAATATGTTTTATTTGGTGTGCATACAACCAAATTATAAGATTTTCATGCATGTTTTATATGAAAAAAAAATAAAAGTAGCATTTCATAATACTTTGAATAATACAAAAAATATTTAGATAATGGGTATCACAACAAGTTTGCAATTATCCATTAGGATTTGACAAAAAATTCAAATAAAAACCTTTTTTTTTTTAATTTCTTAGCCTTCAGGATAGTTAGGTTTTAACATGGTAAGATAATAATCTTCTCACCGATGATGAATTTTCTTAAACCTTAGCAAACTTTTCTGGACTTTAGAATGACTAAGTTTTAACAAGATAAGATAAGAATTTTCTTATTGAGAATGACTTTTCTTAAACCTTAGACAAATATTTTTGGGCTTTAGAATGGCTAGGATTTAACTTGATGAGATAAGGATCTCCTTACTAAGAAGGATTATTCTCAAATCTTAGATAGACTAACGAATAGAAACATGATTTAGAACAAACAACAAAGCAGTTTATCATAGGTAGGATGCACAGGAGGTGATACGTCTTTCCCTTGCCCAACTATTCTCTTACCTAAACTATTGCAGACCATTAGAAATGGATTTTATTGGTTATGCAGGTGCCATCTGCATTAATGAGTCACGCAAGTCCTACATGTGTGTATCAATAGGTAGGCAGTGAACACCCTTTCGAGTTTTATTATTACAAATTAAAGTTATTACATTATCAAATATAAATGTGAGATGCATGTATTAATAATTAAAACTTGAGAAAAATAATTGGATTGGTTGGCACTAGAATAAAAATGCTAGAGTGTTGGATATCTATATGAGATATAAGATAAACAATGATTTGTAAATGCGAATGTTAGAAGGATGTGATTTTTAAATAGAAAGCCAAAACAATGAGCAATAAGTTTGAATTGCCAGATGAGATGACATTTAAAGGATTTACTGAGTATGATAAAATCCGAGAAGATTGTTGATTGAAAGGTTAACAAGTTAGTTAGTAGAAATTATAGGTGTCCATTTGGAACAACCGAATTAAAGGTTATTCAGGATGGACAAATAACCAGAAACATATTTTGAGTGTCTAGTTGAGACAACCAGAATAAGGGTTATTCAGGATGGAAGAATAACTAGAAATATATTTTAGGTGTCTAGTTAGGACAACCACATTAATGGTTATTTAGGAAGAAAGAATAATTGAAAATTAATTATGGACGTTCAATTTAGACACTGGATTAGAGGTATTCCAGGAAAGATGGATAACAAATTTTTTAATAGAAAGATCATATTGTCTGTGATAGAATAAAAGATATAGAATTAATTTTGAATAAAGAACAAGTAAGAGTACCAAATGGATAGGATTTTTAAAAGAAAAACTTTTTGAAATATTTATTCTTAAGATTGATTGTTATTTTTTTTGCTTAAAGTACTTTACAATCTTGACAAGGGTAGTCTTTCATAACTATGTTTTTTTTTTCCCCATTTAAGTAGGTGTTGTACATGCACTAAACCATAGTCTTATGTATGTAGAAAAATGAATTTTTCTTTTGTTGTATTGGATGACTCACACTTTTATATGTAAAATACATGTTAACGAATTTAATCAATATACAGAAGTAGTATTGTATGAAAGACATATGTATGTTTCGCATGGTATGTATAACTTTTTTGTTTTATATAAACTCTTATTGTTTGTGAATTTTAAGTCATATTAAATATCAAGAAAGAATAATCTATTGATAAAACTCCTGGATGATTGGACTTTTGATGATGATTGAGTTATGAACTTAATAGACATTGTCGATAACTTGAGAAGGCAAAGATGCAGGGGATACTCTACTAAAAATTAAAAAAAAATTATTCACAGAAATCTGGATTAATGAACCATTACTCAGTAAATTACCATGGATAATTAAGTCGAAAAATTTAGATTTCTCCCCGAGAAGTAGGGATGTTACAATTGGTATCAGAGCTAGGCTTGATTTAGTGGATTTAAATTGATACTGAAAGATATTTGATTGTTATATGATGGTCCAGATGTGATATAGAGCTAGAACCAATAAATCCCCAACATGAGGGAGGTATCAGGATCCACAACTAGAGCTATGTCAGGGGAGGACCCTCTAGCATATACAACATCTAATATGCTAGTAGCATATAGTCCTAATGAAGGGTCCAACTAGACCCCATGATGACTCTGCATCAAGATAGACAGGGGTTGTTCAGTCAGAGAAGTTAAATTAATAGGGACAAATAACCGAGCCTCTACTTGTAGCTCCAATAGTAGCCTCTAGGGGTCCTATGTTGATCCAATATATGTAGAGCAAATAGTAAATGCAGTGATGTCCAACATATCTAGTGAAGTGGCACTAGTCATGCCAGTAGTAGCCTCAGCCCCAACAGATAGTCTAGTTACTCTTATTCAATGCGTAAAGAGTATGAGATAAGTGGGGTGTGATAGTATTATGGTGAACAAGATGACAAGGTTACAGGAAAATAAATTAAAAAAATGGAATTAATATTTATAGAGATTGAGGTACCAGTGGAAGTACGAGTGAAATATGTTGTACAATTAGTCTGGTAGTGCACATACCTGATGAGAGGCTATGCGTATAAAGAGAGCCATAAATGTACTGTTTTGGACTAATTTCAAAATAGAGTTCAAAAATAAATTCTATATAAAACACCATCAAAAGAAGAATGAACAAGAGTTTTTAGCACTGAGTTAGGAGGGGATGACATTGATAGAGTATAAGAGGTAATTTCATGACCTTTCCATATTTGCTTCACATCATACTCCAACTGAGAAGCATATAATTGACCAATTGTGAGATGAGTTTAGATATGATTTGAAGCAGGGATTGATTGCTCATTAGTTTGAGACTGTGAGGGAACTCATTGAAGCAGTCTAAGCTTTGAAGGCATGCACTATAGAAAATCAAGGTCAATTAGAGTTTGAGAAGAGGAAGACTATTCATTTGTCATCTAGCAGACCACTCATTATAAAAAAAAAGAAAAAAGAAGAAGAAGTAAGAGTAGACATATGTTTAATAAGAAAGGGGGTAGCTCTAGCCAGAGTGGAGCACCTGTTAGATCCTCTCAAGGTACTAGTGGAGGACATACATCTCTAAAGACCAGTATAACTTTAGGTTTCATAACATAGAGAAAAATTACTTACCCCCAATATATAAGGTGTGAGTAGAGCCACTTGGGGGATTGTTCGGCTTCTCTAGGCTGATGTTACATCTATCAATAGAAAGGGCACTGTTGGAAAGAGTTTCCATATCTAAATGCACTATGATATCACCACGGACAGACAGGGCATCGCAAGAAGGAATGCCTCTTAAGGACTATTGATTACAGTAAGAGTTAGAGGCAACCGACACAGAGCCTACAATAGTCATCTACCGTGAATAGGCTAGGTCAACCAACCTAGTCAAAGGCAAGTTTTAATAGAGGTTGACTGAGAGGACAATGAGAAAGGCCTTAAGGCCGAGTCTACCACATAACTTAGGAGGAGATTCAGACTGCTCTGGAAGTAGTAGCAAGTATGCTACAATTAAACACTCACATGGTATATACTTTATTTGATCCTAGGATAACCATCTCATTTGTGTCGGATAGAAATTAAATGTATAACTGATAAGTTAGAAAAAATGATTGGTGATTAGTACTCTTATAGGGGAAACAATTGACATAGATTTTGTTTTCCGGGGGATACTTGTTAATATTAGGGGGTATAGAACTATGGTAGACTTGATGCCTTTGGAATTATAAGATTATGATGTAATCCTAGGGATGAACTGGTTAAGCACTCAATGATCTTAAATAGATTATTTTTCTAAAACAGTAACACTACAAAGGGTAGATGGAAGACATGTAGTATTTAAAGGAGAAAAGAATGTTATACCGAATTGTCTAATTTCACTTATAATTGCCTAACAATTATTAAGGAAGGTATATCCATCCTATTTAGCTTATGTATCAAAGTTAGAGAATGAGGAAGTAGAATTGAAAGATATTCCTAGTTAGAGAGTTTTCAAATGTATTTCCAGAAGAATTACTCGAATTACCACCTGAAATAGAAGTAGAGGTACCAATAGATGTGATACCTGGAACTGCTTCTATAACATAATTTCCTTATAGAATGACACCGATTGAGTTAATAAAATTAAGATACAATTGCAAGAGTTACTATATAAAAGATATATACAACCCAATAACTCCTCATATGGAGCTCTAATATTGTTTGTAAAGAAAAAAGATGGGACCTTCCAATTATGTAGCAACTACAAACAATTGAATAGAGTAACGGTGAAGAACAAATATTTGTTACCATAAATAGATGATTTATTTGACCAATTGAAAGGAGCTAAGGTGTTTTTGAAGATAGATTTGAGAACGTGGTACTACCAGTTGAGGATAAAGGAATATGATGTGCTAAAAACTACCTTTAAAACTTGGTATGGACATTATGAGTTATTAGTAATGTTGTTTGGTTTAACCACTATTCCAACAATATTTATGGATTTGATGAACCGAATCTTCCTATTTGGTGGACAAACATGTAGTGATATTCATAGATGATATCTTGATTTATCCTAGCTCATTTCTAAAGCATGAACAACATTTAAAAGTTGTGTTCTAAACCTTAATAGATCACTGGTTGTATGCAAAATTGAACAAGTGTGAGTTTTGGTTGAATGATGTGGTCTTTTTAGAACATGTAATTTTGGAAGATGGTATCTCTGTGGATCCAAGAAAGGTAAAAGGTGTATTCAACTAGAAGTTGATGAATGTAACAGAGATTCAAAGTTTTCTTGGTCTAATTGGATATTATAGGAGATTTATTAAGGGATTCTCCACTATCGCAACTCCTCTGACACAATTAACTAGAAAGGATGTGAATATGAAGAATTAATTACCTAGTTCACGACCTTGAAAGAGCTTTATTGGTGGCCGAATATGAACAAAGAGATAGCTAATTATGTAACTAGGTGTGGTGTTTGCCAACAAGTAAAAGTAGATCATCAGAAACCAACGGGACCTCTAGAACCCCGTTTGATCCCTGAGTGGAAATAAGACAACATCATCATGGATTTTGTATTGAAATTGCCTAGAGGAAAGAAAAGGAATGATGCGATATGAGTTATTATGAACAAATTAATCAAGTATGCTATGTTTTTACCTATAAAGGTGATATACCCGGTGGAAAAATTGGTTAAGTTATATGTGAACGAGGTGATAAGATTATATGGAATTCTAGTGTCAATTATTTTTTATGGGGATTATAGCCGTCCTTTATTTTAGAGTGTTTGGATGAAATTTTTATGTAATCCTATGATTTCAAATAAGATATTATAGGGATAAGATGTTGAAAAACAATTATTTCCTATTTCTTTCTCACCATTTGTTTATCTCTCATGTTTTTATTTTAATTTTTTTAAATCTTTTAATTTTTTTTTAATTTTTATATTCCCTTCATTTCTCTTCATCTTTTTTTTCTATTTGTTTTTTAAATTGCATGTTAAAATAAAAATAATATACATAAATTCTAAAAATCTTTTAAAAAAATCTAGGAAGAGCAAATCTTTTGGAAAATCAGAGAATTTTCAATAAAAATGCATTTTAAAAAAACTTTTGGATTTTAGAAAGTTTTAAAAAATTAAGGGTAAAAAATAATTATGATAAAGGTAAATGAAAAACCATTTAGATACTAGGTGCACTTACATATAGAGCTTTTTTTATTATTTTTTTATTATTATTATAGGAAAGATTAACATTTGAAATGCTTGTTAGACCTGCAAAACTCTTGTAAGTAATCTGAATAACAAGAAAAAAAATTAATCCGGTGACAGAAAAAAAAATTGAACATCCCAACCCAGACCGTATATGAGATCTCTTTTATTTAGTTTTTAAACTCATCATCATTATTTATAATATCCATATTAATTAACTTTAACGAATTGAGACAATTGCATAATGCAAATTTTACGGTACCCCGGTTTTCTTGAACACCACTAGCAATTACTTGAAATAAATTGGTTTGATCCTGCCATCAAAGCTAGAAGCCAGGACTCTCCCAGAAATGGGATTTGAAAAGTCTGTCCTTAGGTGTTGGAGGGTGTCTCTTTGGGGAAGCTAGCGGCACAGGAGCCGACTCGGCATCAGCGGCTTCGTGCCGCACTGGAGAGGCACTTTTCACTCAACTGTTGCATGCATCTACATTCAAAAGATTTCTTGCTCTCCTGGCGGGAAACGCAGAGCCCCAGCCTCGAAGATCCAAGCATAGGCAAGCAATGCAAGGCTATAAAATAAAATCTGCAAGAAATTTCCTCTCTTCCAACTCTCTTTCCATGAATCTGTGACCACCTCTGTCTCACTATACCCCTCAGTGATGGTCTCTCTTAAAAACAAACAAGAATCTGCTTCAATAATGTACAGTTCACTCAATTCAAGATCCAGCTGTAACTTCTCCAATATCTGCAAAAACACCAACCACTTGAAGTCTTTGAAAGCTCTACTCATAGTTAACGGTCTAATACAACACAAGCTTTTGCTGAGACAATTTTTGGAGTCTTGTTTTAATTTGGGTTCTGTTGATTTAGCTCTCTCGACTTTCAGTACAATTAAGAAGCCAAGCTTGTTGTTGCAAAACTTGATGATTAGGAGTCTAAGTAATAATGGGTTACACGAACACGTCTTGTCTGTGTATAAAACTTGTCAGGTTTCGAATTGCCTATCTGATAATTTTACGTTTCCTTTTGTTATCAAGGCATGCTCAGTTCTTGGTGCTTTTGAGATTGGAAAAGAGATTCATTGTGCTGTGTTGAGAAATGGGTATGAGAGAAATGTTGTTATAGAGACTGCTTTGGTTGACTTTTATGGAAAGATTGGTCATTTTGGGACTGCACGCTCTCTGATTGATAGAAGTCCACAACCAGACTTGGTTTCTCTGAATGCTTTGATTTCTTGTTATTCTTTTCATGGGATTGATCAACCAGTGTTTGAGGTTTTTAAGCTTATCTTCGCGGTGGGTTTGAAGCCTAATTTGAGTACTTTGGCTAGTGTAATTCCTGTGTGTACCAGATTGGGATGTTTGGATACAGGTAAGTCTCTCCATGGATTTGCTGTGAAGTCTGGATTTCTTGCGAATGAGTTCTTGGTGCCTGCTTTAATTTCAATGTATGCTCGTGATGTGTGTGTATCTAGTGCTATAAATATGTTTGAAGATGTAAAAAGGAAGAATGTTGCTGTTTGGAATGCTATGATTTCTGCTTGTACACAAAAGGATATGGCTTTTGAAGCATATGAGATGTTTCGACAAATGCTTCATGCTGATGTGCTGCCTAACTCAATTACTTTTGTGTCGGTCATTCCCTCATGTGAGGTTGCTGGTGGTATACTGTATGGTGAATCATTTCATGCTTGGGTGATAAAACACGGTTTAGAAAATCAAGTTTCTGTTTTGACAGCCCTCGTGTCCATGTATGCTAAGCTTGGAGAGATGCATAAAGCTGAAAATCTTTTTGATCGGATTTCCAATAGGAACCTCTTGTTATGGAATGTGATGGTGTCTGGGTATGTGCGCAATTGTCTATGGGATACAAGTCTCGCTGCATTTTGTGAAATGCAGCTTGGTGGATTTAGTCCAGATGCAGTCTCTATTGTTAGTGTTCTTTCTGCTTGTTCCAGTCTGGAGGCTGTTTTGTTTGGTAAGTGTGCCCATGCATTTAGCATTAGAAAGGGGATTGATTCAAGCCTCAATGTTTCAAATGCTCTCTTGGCATTTTATTCTGATTGTAGACAACTCACCTCTTCTTTTAAGCTCTTTCACAAAATGCACACTAGGAATACTGTGTCGTGGAATACTTTGATATCTGGGTGTGTGCATAGTGGAGAAATGGAAAAGGCAGTTGACCTTGGTCACAGTATGCAGAAAGAGGGTGTGGCATTGGATTTGGTCACCCTAATAAGCGTTCTCCCTGTTTACTGTGACAGGGACTATTTAGGTCATGGGATGACCCTTCATGGTCATGCGATAAAAAAAGGGTTTGCTTCTGATGTATCTTTGGTCAATGCACTTATCAGCACATATTGTAAGTGTGGCGATCTTGATTCTGGGAGATTTCTTTTTGAAGTTATGCCAGAAAGGTGCGTAGTGTCTTGGAATGCCCTGATTACTGGCTTGCGGCATCTCAACCTACATAACGAGGCTTTGGTCCATTTCAGTCAAATGACGGAGTATCAGAGGCCAAATTCTGTAACTCTGCTAAATGTAGTGCCTTTGTGCTACAGTCATTTGCAGGGTAAGTCTGTCCATGCGTTTGCAATTAGAACACGAGTTTTACCAGAAATGCCTCTTGTTACTTCTCTGATTTACATGTATGCTAGATTTGAAAATATGAATTCATGTCTCTCGCTATTTGAAATAGGAACAAAAGACATACCAGTGTGGAATGCTATTATTTCTGTGCATATCCAAACAAAATATCCTGAAAAAGCAGTTTGCTTCTTCTATGATTTGCTTCGAATGGGTTTACAACCTGATAACATAACAGTTCTGAGTTTAGTTTCAGCATGCGCTCAACTAAATTTCTTGAGTCTTGCTCATTCTGTAATGGCCTATGTGATATGCAAGGGATTTGAGAAAGATTCTGCCGTTAGCAATGCCCTTATAGATATGTATGCAAGATGTGGAGACATTGTTACTGCTAAAAAGCTGTTTGAGGGCTTGATTGGAAAGGATGCTGTCTCTTGGAGTGTGATGATCAATGGATACTGTCTACATGGGGACGGAAAAGCTGCCCTTGAAATTCTCTCCCAGATGCAGTTATCAGGAGTGATCCCTAATGTCATTGTATTTTCAACTATTTTATCAGCTTGCAGCCATGCCGGTTTAGTTGAGCAAGCTTGGATGGTCCTCAACTCTATGGTCGAGAACGGTATATCAGCAAGAATAGAGCACTATGCATGCCTGGTGGACCTGTTAGGGAGAAAAGGTCACTTGAAGGAGGCGTACAATGTCGTTAAGAAGCTACCTGGTAAACCTTCAGTTACCCTGCTTGAGTCGCTGTTGGGTGCCTGTAGCGTACATGGCAACGTCGAAATTGGGGAGGAAATTAGTGGGCTGCTGTTTGAAATGGACCCAGATAATCCTGTTCCTTATGTGATTCTTTCCAATATCTATGCAGCAGCTGGTCGATGGGCAGACGCCAATAAATTGAGGTCAAACATAGACCGGAGACGATTGAGAAAAGCAGCTGGTTGCAGTCTTCTAATAAGGGAAAAAAGTGACACCATGTGGTAATGAAGGAAACCAAACTATCTATCCATGTTTCTTTGTGTATTATACATTTTCTCTTATATGTTCCCCTTTTGATTTTGTAAAAAAAAGGAAAAAATTAGCATCCATATGCTCTACACATGATTCTCTAGCTTTCAAGATTTAATATAGCATTGTTACACACAAGGAAACTGTCTCAGGGCATTGATGTTGTGTTACAGCAACCGTGCCGCTATCCGTATTTCACACCTGTATAGTGAGCGTTCAGCAAAATTTGATATATATATATTAATGTTTTTAGGTTGTTTTAATGTATTTATATTAAAAATAATTTTAAAAGAAATATATTATAATGTATTTTTTAATATATTTCTAAATAAAAAACAACCAAAAAATTTTTCCATTCTTTTTTTATATAAGCACTTGATTAGTAAAAGTGATAAAATTCACACTCAAAATAACAAAAGTAGTAGCAACACTCGGAAAAATTATAAAGTTCAAGCACTTGTTAGAATTTTCTCTTCGTTTAAACAAAAACGAACTGCATCAAAAATTGAAAAAACCAAAAAATGCCGTTGCAGCACCAAAACAAAGTCAACTCCCTAAAGCTCCAAGCAAAGTAAATTTCCAAACGAATTCTCAAAATTCTAGAAAGATTTTCGAAGCAGGAAATCTGGAGGATCATAAACGTTTTGATACATCAATGCCAAGATATTACAATTGGGTCTGTGCGTGCATCTAGACAACAAGGTTAATGAAAACAGTGGTGGACCAAACCCAATTAATACACACAATACTTGGAAAAAATAGCACCAGGCCAACTGACACACTAGACCTCCCAATTCCTCCCTAAAATCCAAAAGACAAGGCAAGGCTATAGTCAACCCATCTTATGGACACTGGTAAAATCCAAAACCCAGTCATTCCCTACCATAGATTCTGCCCAAAAAAACCAAAATTTTTATTCTCGAGAGATGCTTCTATCCCGAAGCTTTCAGCTTGTCAAATCCAGGAAAATTAGCTTCAATGCTCCTCCTCATGACATTGGTCTCCCGGTTGCAGTCTGTTTAGCTACGTAAATCTGCTTCGTTTTTGAAGGGGGGTAGTTCTTTTCTGTACCCAAAGTTTGATTCCTTCCTTGGTATGCCATTCTACGATGAGACCATTCAGCCCCGGAACTATTCTTCTGAGATCCTCCACCTCCTCGCTGATAATTATACCCAGAGTAATTGTAATGCTGCGCAGATGTATTCTTCTGGTGCGAAGGCTTTGTCTTCAAAGCAGACCTTGAGTTCTGGCCACTACCACTGCTAGCCCTGTCATTCTGCATAACATCTGTCTTGCCAGCCTCTGGAATGGTGCTTGCAGATGTGCTCTTAGCACCAATGCTCTGAGTTGAAGTCCCCACACTGGTGGTAATGGAGTCTACCAATCCAAGTTCATCAGGTAACTGGCTGACAGTGGCATCAGTTGCTGCAGGGAAGTTCTGCCTATTGTCAGGAGGAGTTGTTGTTCGAGACCCAGAGAACCTGTTAGCAGCTAATGGTTGGTCAACAGGAAGGCTGTGGTTAAAATGAGATGATGCAGGAACACCCTCTGCCTGTTGCAATGGCTTTGACACAGGAAGTGATTGAAGAGGGGATGCAGAGACATGAGGCCAGCGAGCTTGGACTGAAATGTCAGAAGACTGGGCAAAACAATTTAATCAAAATGTTAGGTTATGGTACACCATTCTTCAATACATTAGCAGCATCACATGATAAGCAATAGGAAAGAAATCATTAGTCAACCTCCAAACAATTGATGTCAACCAATTTTGGTCCAAACATCTGCTTAAAACACGACAGAAAAGCTTCCAATTCATTAAACAATTTTTGGCAAAAAAAAGGCAAACACTTGTAGAGGGAAAAGAATGGGAATTAAGCATCATTTTGGCAAGCAAATAGTTCTCAGCTTCCAAACCATAGATCAAATGTGTACCTGAAAAGGAGAAACATCAAACATGGCCACAGGCGAGGCCATTGACAAAAGCGGAGAACCAGGGGCAAGATGCTGGATAGCAGGCATATTGGTGGGATTGCGCTGTGATGACACCATATTCATGTTATTCATGTCCCCTTCACCAACACTCATGGCAGAAGATGTAGGGTTATGCTTCCAATCAGGTTGTTTTCCAGATGGGATATATGTGGTGCCCATATAACTCAAGCCAACTTGTCCAAACTGTCCCACTGGTGCAAAGTGATTGTAGACAACCATGTGAGGTGGACCTTGAACCCCCGGGATGCTCCCAGGTGAGCTGATGAAAGGGCCTGTGAAACCAGCTGGAGGACCATAGAATGAATCTACAGCAGAATGCTGTTGCCAGGCACCCAGTGGACCAGTAACTGATGCATTACTTTTCTGGGACTGTGACTGAGTAGGTGTTGATTCATCATGTGGCCCAAAAGCAAAGATCGGTCCTCCCAACATGGGGTTCATCTCATAGAATGGAAAATGAGAAGGTGGAGCTCCAGGGACATGCGAAAGCATATGGCTTCCAGAATTCTGTGGAATTGGCAAAGGTGGCCATAAGGAAACTGGAGTCTCCACTGAAAGGTCAGCCGGCAGAGCCACACTAAGAGACTCTTCAACTCTTGATTGACTTGCTAATTGTTGATCAGCAGAAGCACCTACAAATTATTAACAAAGACAGCTTAAAGACAATAAAAGGAAAAGAAATGTGAGGCTCCCAACAAATATTGCAGCAATAAAAAAATTAGTACCCGCTGATATGCTATCAAGATCTGCACCTCCAAATTTTTTTGAGTCTGAACCAGAGATGGGGCCTGCACCCAGTACATTACCACCAATCTCATCACTACTAATAGCTGCAACAGCAACAGCTGAAGCAGCTGCTTCGGCTTCGGCTTCACAATCTTCCAAATGAGCACAAGATTCATTGGAGTGTTTCTCTTTTTCAAAGAAAAGAGAGCAATCTTTTTTGGCTGCAGAGAGATTATGAGAAATATGAATGTCCGATTGACATAGACCTGGAGGGCCAATCCCGTGGGAAACAGCCCGTCTGTTAGAAGGAAGAATCGGAGATGTCACAGCACCTGAATAAGGGAACATCACAAATTTCAAAATAAGGCCAATAGTAATTTTTTAGATCAAACACAAGTTCACAAGAAAGTAAATGCCCACCAAATTGAATTTTCTCCCCAGCAAGTAATGAATTGATTGGGCAACCAGCAGAAGAAAATGACTTGTCCTTGCTCAAAAGGGATGATGATGGCAAGCTGGGTTCACTAACTGAGTTAGTTGGATCACCAACTGATGAATGTGAATCAAATTGCACAGGCTTCATAGCCTCATCAAGTTGAGTCTGTGTAAGTGCCATAACCTATCAGATACATTTAATCAGATGCCAAATTGATGTCGATTGCAGATTTACCAAATGGTCATGGATGATTAATAACAATGATGTTATTGCAAAAATATGAAGAGATATCAGAATAATTATTTGCAAAGGAAAGTAGATCATGGATCTTGAAAGTTGAAACTGTAACACAAAGCCCACTAAAACAAAATTTATCAGCTTGCTTATTCTAAAGGCCTTGCTGTTTTTTTTTTTTTTTCCTGCAGTAAATTTGCATGATCAACATTACAGACTGGATCTATTTGCTCAACAGAAATTGGTCTAGCAAAACTTAAGAGAAACTTCTCACTGGCATGAGTTGAAATGATATCAACTGACGCTACAGCAAACACATATGAACTCTTTAATGGCAGCAGATCTCCCAGGTAATGTTGAATGCTCTGATGGAACATTGTATTTCAGAGCTTCGCAGAGAGAATAAATCAGCATGAAGTCAAAATCAATTATAATAGAGCATGACAACGTGCTCCCACTTTCACTAAAACAGTGAAGCACACTGAAATGGTCACCATCACAAATGCCACAGGAAAACAAGCACATTCAAGTCACCTGTTCTTATTTACAAGTCCAAATCTAATTAAGTTAAGGCAAGACTCAAGCATACAAATATGCCTTGCTGTCTCACTATGAGTATGATGAAATCATCATGAATTTCACAGTTGTTTGGTATGTTAATAAAAAAAGTGGTTTCACTGTGTTAAAATCTAATAGTGTGAGTCTAGCCTTTTTTTTTTGGCATGACTTTGCGAGCTATGGTTTCAATTTCTAAACCCCTAAACCTTACACCCTATCCCAATAGACTACCATCTTCAAACTTCATCTAAACATGTCATTAATTGTAAGCATTTTAAAATTTAAAGCACATTACGCACAGGATCTATCTTCATATATGATACCTCCTATCACAGAATTTATATATTTTCCTCTCAAGTGCCTGTCCACTTTTTTCAACACAAAGACGCAAAAGAAATTAAACAGAAATTCTATTCTCAACCTTTCACTCCCTTCCCCTTCCTTTCCTTCTACTATTTCACCTCCTTTCCATCTTCTTTGGAAAAAAAAAAGTACCACTGGTTCTGAGGGCTTGAAGACAAGTGTGGTAGGACTGGACAGAGATGCTAAAATCATTAAGCCAGATCTTCACTGAACTAAGGGTAATTGTTTGCAGTGCACTCCAGAGAAACACTGCACCAAACTTAGAAAGCAATTAAAATGACCCAAGACCCAATATCGATGAATGAATCATAAAAAGAAATAGCCACTAAACTGAAGAACTTCAACTAACAAGCAAATTTTCCATCATGTTTTTTTAGTGAGATCATAACAATCATATTCATGCAAAATGATAGAACAGAAGAACCCTAAGAGAAAATTAAACTATCATGGCACTTTAACAGCAATAATTGGAAAAATGATGGTAATAACTAATTACCATACCTGTTGGTTAATCCGTGAACTACCCCAGGAGCCCAAAGAAGTTTGGACAGTTTCTAGAACATTATTCTTGCTATCAAAAATTAAGCCCGAAGCATGGTTCTTTCCACTACCTGACACACCAGTCAAGGAGCTTGTATGGAAGGACCTGCAGAAGAACATATGAGACTTACAAGTCTGTCCATATATATTTGGATATATAAAATTCTGAAAGTGTACATACTTGACAGCCTGAGTTTCAGTTTTCACAGCAGGAGTTCCAATTGGAGGCAATGGTTGAGACACTATAGGTGTATTGAATCCAGCTGATACTTCAATGTTTGCCAAGCCATGCCCCTCAGGTGCCTCAAAATCAGAACGAATGCTGTTTGATGCCTCTCCACCAACTGGTGCGCGATTTTTATTTGAGATGGAAGACACAGAAGCACTTTGCGAATAAGATCGAGGTTTTCGTGGCATCTAATAGCAACAAATTAAAGTAATTAAGCAACGTGTTTTTTGATGCAACAAAAGCTAATTCAAAGTAAACCTACAATAGAACCTTTGAAACCCGAGACTTCGCCTTGATCTCTTTCTCTCTCTGTTCACGACGATCATTCAGCATTTGCCTCTTTGACCTCACCTCAATGAAGTCATCATCATCGCTAGGGGCTTCTATGCCAGGTTGCTCAAAAACACGCACGATTCCACTTTGCAAAGGAGCATCTAAGTCCTCTCTGGAGTGAGAGATGTTCTGGATCTTTCTCACAGATTCTTTTCCAGCTACCTTTTCAGCCCTGCTTCGAGAATCTATTTCCTGCAAACTTACAGGCCTTGAACTAGATCCCTCTGATTCAGATATCTGTTTTGGTTGTCTATTTGCAACAACCACCCTCCTAGACCCACTTCTTGCACCAGCACGTCCACCACTGATATTAGACTTATCATCTACCTCTGATCCAGCAGATTGCTTCTTATCTGAATTTTCACGAACTCGAAATTCGGTTCGCAAACGTCGAGATTTCCCCTGAAATCCACTAGAATCTGAGCGAGAAATATCTGAAGCTTGAAATGATGATCTTGGGCCAGAATGTTTCGCCGGGAACGCATACCGTCTCCCTCTCCCACTTGACATTAGGCCTGGACCCTTCGAAACTCCTAAACCTTTTTCTTTCGTAACAGATAGGGATGACACTTCCTCAGTTTGAGACCGGTGTTCCAATTCTCGAGCGGGTACAGTTTTGAAATTCTTCACAAATGAATTTTCTGCTTGAAAACCTGATTCAGGCCTCGAAATGATATCGCCACTGTGCAAACAATCTCCTTTGCCCTTGTGTATTTTTATAGTGCTATCAGCTCTTTCTCTCAGTGGCAATGAAATTCCCTCTTTCACTTCCAGATGAGATAGATCCAAGTGTCGTGGAAGAAGGCCTCGTTGGTTATCCATTGAAACTGATGAAACATCGCCTTTCACAATGTCTTGACCAGGTTTAATAGGTACAGCAACTCCAACACTATGATTGAAAGAAAAATTACTTGGAATATCGGGTCGAACCAAGGACATCGATTGAGGATTCAAAGGTAAAACCCCCTGTGGAATGGGAGATGTATACCTCAGCTGACCAAACTGAAAGAGTGGAGGCTGTGATGGGTGGATATGAGTGAGGGATGATCCAACTGGGGGATGGAGATGAAGTGGCATCTGTATAGAACCAATCTGTATGGCTGGAACTGGTGAAGGTATCAGAGAAGGACCAGAAAATAGCCCAAACTGAAGCTTAACAGGTACCTCTGGCTGATTATTAGCAGAAGGAATGGTTGACATGACAGTTTGATCAGATGACAATTGGATTTGAGGATGAATGGACAAGCCATGATTAGATGAAGCATCAGAATGATCCATGTGCTCAGGCAATGCTGAAGTTTGAGAAGCATTTTTGGATAGAATTGCCTTCTCTGTTTCCTGGAAGATTCTTGTAGAATTATCAAGATTCACTTGAGTAGAACCATCCACATGTTGAAGGGTTTGCCCATCACTGCACATTGCATCAAAAGATCCCTGCTGTTCTGAAGGTTTTGGTGTCACAAATTTGGTTTCTTCATTCGTTGAACTTCTTTCAAAATCATCATTAGGCATCCCAACCTCAACACCCTCATTGAAGCCTAAGACCAAGTTTTCCATCATATCAGGAGCATCTTTCTCACCTAAATGCATGTCTTCAAAATCTTGAGTCAGGTTAATATTTTCATCTTCTCCATCATGCACTTCGTCTTCTTCCTCGTAACCATCTTCATCCTCATCATATTCTTCTTGCTCCTGCAAGTGTATCATCATTTTTTGTTATGGATGAATCAAAGGTGAGAAAATAAAAGGAACAAATCAGTTATCAAGATACTCAAATGGCAAAAGTCATCTACAATGGGGGAATACAAGAGAGCTTAGGGCTGCTCCTAAAACCAGATAGGAAAAACACAGAGAAGATGATGGACTGCAAGCAGCAGATAGAAAGCAAAACAAAACGGTGGCAATTTCATGAACTCGGGATAACAGCATTTCAAACACCAGTCTCTCCAAGGTTCAGTAATCCATAAATTAAAAATTCGAGGCAAGAAGATTTTAAACACAGATGAATATCCAACAAGTTGGAGATTTAATCATCAACATTAAACGAGCTGCAATGAGGTGAGTTTGCAAAAGAAAGCAGAACCAAAACACAATAAACATCAAGCATTATATGCTAAGTGAATGTGGAGACTTATGATTAGGAAGATGCTATGCTAAAGATGCCCATTTTGTAAATATCATATCAATGTATCCTTCCATCGAAGCACCACCCCACCCCCAACTTCTCTCTCTTCCTACAAAGAATATTAATTTCATATACCATACCACTTAGCACAAAAATGACTTGTGAAATAACCAGAACCATGTAACAACATTTGGAGTGCATCCAACCCAACCACAACAATCACATTAACTTCCTTTTAGGCACCAATTTTATGTAAGAAAACCTATCATTGAGAAAGAACAAGGTTTCTTGCAAAACAATATTAAGCATATATAGAATAAACAAAAATACCCTTAGACCCAAAAGACAATCACTATGGCAGCAAACTCTAGCAAATTTATCCAGGAAAGACAAGCTTCCAAAGAGAATCTCAAACAATACCAGTTTATTTTTGGAAAATATACCTGCAACTGTTCATCATTCTCAACAGCCCACTCCTCATCCTCGCCATTAGAGACAATACTTGAGCCACTCATCACATTCTCTTTATTGGCTTCAGTAGGCAAGGCTAAAGATTCATTCTCTTGACCCAACAAGGCAACATCTTTTCCTTCACCAGCTGATAACACTGGAGAATCTCCAGATTCATCCAAATCATCATTAGAGAGATGAACTGGAGAATCAGGGGGGCTTGAAACAGAGAGTGAAGACTGTGAGTCACACCTTGTTGTGTTCGTATTCAGTTTCTGCACCTCAGTCTCAGAATTCTCCTGCTGGGCAATTATTTCAGCTCGTCCAAGATTCTCTTGATAACTGCTATCATACCTTGCCTGCATGGTAGAATCATTTCTAGCTCCATGATTGGACTGCATCTCACTCTCTGGAAAGGTTGAGGGACCAGGGCATTCGTTCTCACCTCTATAAGGGTTTCTGTGCAATGAAGCTATTGATGGAGGGGGTAAAACACGAGGTTGCCGCATGGGATACCGTGACCTCCCAAATGAATAGAGACCATCTGGCTCGTGATTTTGATACATTCTATCATGGTATTGAGGACCTGGACTGCCCCTAGTCTGAGCATGCCCCCATGCACTATCAGCAAATCTCTCTGCAAAGTTCTCTTGAAACTCAGATTCAATCTCTGAGTTTCTACTAAAATAATCTCCATCCCCAGAAATATTCCACCTTTGACTTCTAAATTGTTGACTAAAATCATCAACCTGAGGATCAGGAATCCCTCCTTTAAGATAAGGCCTAGAGGGTATTAATCCAGGTCCTCCATAGAACTCTTTCCTAAATGCTCTCCCTCCAACAGATGCATCTTGCCTGGGACTGGGTTGACCATTCTCCTGGTCTTGTGGAACAAATGCTCTAATGTTCACATTGTCAAATGCATCTCTCTTCCATGAATTCACATGTTTTCCTGTGTCTGAAAAAGCTGAAGAGCCATCTCTAGAAAAGTGTGGCCTAGAATCTATCTCAAATGGTCTATTCACTGCTGAGGAATCAGAAGATACTGAAGCTGTGATGCTCTCCACCATCCTTTCACTTTCTTCCCAATCAGCAACATCTGTCACCCTGGAAACATCTTTTTCTGTCACCATCCCTGTCATTATCTCATCTGTAACACCAGAAGAATTGTCATTACCACTCTTTGTTGCTTCAGCCTGCCTCTTCGCAATCTTTTCTTCCAATTCTAAAAGCTTCTGCCTTGCACTATGTTTCCTCCTCTCCTCCTCCATAAAGATTCTCTGTTTCTCCTCCTCTCTAGCTATCCTATGTTCTTCTGCCCTTCGGATGGCTTCCAGACGCTCTTGTTCAGCTCTCCATTCAGCTTCTTTAGCTTCTTCTTCCAACCTTCTCTGCCTTTCTTCTTGTTCCCTAGCTAGCCTCATTCTCTCCTCTTCTTCTCTCCGAGCTAGCTCCATAGCCCTTTCCTGCTTTTCAAGTACCAGCTGCCGTTCCAGTTCCTGCATCTTTTGAACTCTCTCAAGTTCAGCCTCAAAAGATTCCCGAACAGGATCATGGAAATCAGTCTGCTTAAGCACATCCTTCTTCTTCTTAACCAAACCAACAAGGGTGCCAGAGAAGGGATCCCGTCCATCAAAACCAGAAGTTCCAAAGTCCTTCATGAAAGGGTCCTCTACATAAGGTTTTTCACTCTTTGAAAATGGGCGTTTCTCCCTACCAAAATTCCATATGGGGTCATTGACTGGAAGCCCTTTACCACCCACAGAAAATGATGATTTGGCAACCAAGTTATTCTGGTAAGTATCACCCCTGTGCCTATTGTATTGTTCACTGCCATAATGTTCTCGAGTATTCCGGTCAGGCCCTCGATTGCCAAAAGAATCCATAGTATTACTCCAAGGCTGTTTCCCTCCTTGCCCATACCCCACATCCCTCCTCCCAACATCATCCTGAGAATTGACCCGGAGTGCCCAGGGGGTGTACCTATTCTCTTTGACTGTTTCTCTGTTAAAACTAGGTGGTCTTACACCAATACCATTTCTTTCATTTCCAGCCTCTTGGGTGATTAATTTATCTTTTGTAAGAGGCGAAGAAGCTCTCCATGATTTCCCTTCCCTTCCCTCTCTACTAGGTGTTCTGACATCTCTTAAATAAGGGTCTACCTTAGCGACTTCACTAGAAGAAATCTTTCCAGTTTCATTGTCACGCTGTCCTCGCCTGTCAAAAAGATTGTGAGCTGGTTTCTGCAGTAAAACACTAGGTCTTGGAAAATCAAAACCCCTATCCCAGTAGGCCTCATCCTTTGGAAAACCATGATCTCTCCCTCTGTCAGTCAAACCATGCCTTGTGTCCCGCTCATCATCAGCCCAATCTGACCTAGGATTCAACCGAACTAATGGCAAAGGACCTGCAAAGTACTCTTGCTGTTTCCGCTCTTTCTCGGATGTAACAGAATGACCCAACCCATGGTTGTCAACACCATCCTCATCCATTCCATTACCCACATTATTCCTCGCCTGCATTTGGGGACGCATATCAACAACCCTGCTCAAACCAAATCCATCCCTCTGCTCATTACCCAACTCCTCACTCAAGACCTTCTTATGTTTCTGATTCAAACCATCCTTCTGCTTCTTTTCCAGCCCAGAAACAGAAGGCAAAGTTGCCTGCAATGAAGGAAAATCCTCACCCCTCCAAACCGTAGCTTTATCCACCACTGAATGACCCCTTGGACCATCAGAAACAACAGTCAGCTCCAATGACCTCACTGAAGGCGGCACATACACACCACCACTACTACCAGTGCTTAATTTATTAACCCCATTACCCACATTACTCACTCCCTGATCACCACCACCATAATTATTTCCACTCTCAGCTCCATTATTATCACCACTAACATCAAGCCCTTCTTTTTCCTGAACTGCAATCGCAGCAGGCTTACTCCACCCCATACCAGAAGAACTAGGACGAAGCCCATTTCCTGGACCACCACTACCATGCCCACCCCCGGATCCCAATGAATCAAACCTTTCATGCTCCTTGCGCAAGGATGGCAAATTCAGGGGGGGCGGAACAGAAAGTTTCGGCCCAGCAGCTTTTTGAGAGCTGCGTGGCCTCGAAAGCACCACCATTCCTCCTCCTCCTCCTCCAGCCACACCAGGCCACCCCCGACCCTGCCCATGATTATACTGATTATTATGGTGATTTTGTTGGTGTTGTTGGCCATAAGATTTATTCAAATTCACAGATACATACTTAGACCCTACTCCAGGATTGGCCATTTCACGGTCCGACCCGAAATAATCAAGGCGGATTCCGATTCAGATCCCCGCCAAAGCATCAAAAGTAAAATACAACAAAACCCTAACCCTAATTTATTCCTCTTCTTTATTCCAATTGAAGCAGATCTCACTGTATCAATAATAATAAATAAATAAATAAAACAGATTCCACAAAATCAAACGTTAGAGGGTAAAATGATAGTCTTTATAATCCTGATCAAGCAAGCAATTAAACGTGAAATTAATCAGCGATTAACAACAACAATAATGTTAGTGAAGCTAGGGTTCGAAGAAATGGGGTGGGGTGTACGATAAGGGGTACCTGCGAGGGCGTAAGATAGAAACGGCGACGATATCGTGCGCCGCGGGGGTGACGAGTGAGAGACGTTTTTTCTTACAAGAGAAGTCCTGAGAGAGAGACAGAGAGAGGAGAGTAACGAGAAGAGAGAAAAATGAAGTTGAAGCAGCGGACGGGCGGAAGGAAAATTATGGAAAGTTTCTTTTTCTGTTTTTTTTTTTTTTTACTTGTTTATTTATTTTTGTAATGGTTATTTGTGTCTTTTTATGTCTACCTGTGTTTGATTATGATTTAAAAATAATATATTAAAAAAAAACAACTTTAGTTCCTCCTAGTTAAATTTTATATATATTTAATTTAAACCGTTGTTGAGATAGTTTTTTAATAAAAAATAATTTAAAGATATTTGATTAAAATAATTTTTAAGGTGTTGCTGGTGATAAAATGACTAAAACTAATAAATTCATAACTTTAAATTAAATAAAAGGTACATGATTATTAATAGATAAGAAATGTAGCAAAGCAAATTTAAGATACTAGTTTTATTATTTCATTAAATTAGTTGCAATTCTTTCATAAACATAAAACATTTATATAAGGCTGTGATATCCATAGCATGTGAACATGTTATTACATTAATCCAAATATTATTAGGAATAAAATTTAGATGGTAATCAAATTCTACAAATATGATTTTCTTGAGTTTTTCTTCTAATATAATCACGTAGAGTCATTAATGACATTACAATTTAAAATTATATTTTATAACGATAAGCGGACATGTTCTATAAAAATTTTCATTACTTTTTCAACACTCTAAAGTATATTCTATCAAATTGTGTATTGAAGAATATGCATAATACATACACCTTTTTATGATTTATTGGTTGTCCTTAATGCTAAAAATCTGGCAAGTGATGCTTTTCATATTCATTTGAATATCAAACATTTATCAAATAATATTTTTTTACAATAA
>Ga0325410_1001906_pt1 | contig 23301 bp, 15 predicted proteins | sample PopdelMetagenome_16_FD_206182 | JGI IMG/M metagenome (GOLD analysis project Ga0325410, IMG submission 206182) | Populus deltoides microbial communities from Bellville, Georgia, United States - Xylem-PdIQD-R3 | ecosystem: Host-associated > Plants > Phyllosphere > Stem > Wood/Secondary xylem...
AGAAATTAAAAAGAGAAGTTTTGATTTTAGATAAATAAAGATGAGACTATAGGTTTTTTGTTTTATAGAAAAAAGGTGGGAGAAGATGAATAATGTTCTTCTAGGGTTTATTTCACTAAATCTCAGCTCACTTTCTACTCTTGTTTTAGTAGCTTCCACTCTTGTTTTAGTAGCTTCCTCCTATAGTGGTTAGGGTTTTGCTTAAGGTTTTGGAAAAATGTGAAGGAAGAAAATGATTAATAGTGTTTTTTTATAGTTTTTCCTTATTTTCTATTTATAGTTTAGCTTTCTTGTCATTTTCTCTCAATTACTTGGTCCTCAAGTATCTCAATTTTGTTTTGGTCACTCTTTCTCTTGTTTTTTTTTTTTACTTTAGCTCACTATCTATTTTGCTTTCTATTTTTATTTTTTTTATTTTTTGTTTTTTTTCAAAAAACAACATTAACGTCAATTTGATAGGAAAAATAATCAAGAAATACGAAATAAACATGAATATATCAAAAACATATATTTTTTAAAATTTTATTTTTCTAAAGGGACATCAACAAAAGAAAAGTAGTTAAAATTACAAAATGAGCATGAGAATGACCGAAATGCATCAAAACATGGCGTTTTCTGAATTCTTTTGTTATTTTTATTACTAAGAAACATTTAAAGAAAAGAGTCAAAATTGTGTTATAATAACAATGATAGTTGGGTTTTATGCTAGTAAACAACTTAAAAAAAAAATAGGGATAGCCCCTTAAAAAAATTGAATATATAAAAGTGTTTTACAAATATATGAATAAAAAATAGTTTATTTAGCTAATTCATGCCCACTATAATAAGTTATTTTGGTTTTTTATTCATAGCTTTAACTATAACTTTAATTCGATTTATTAGTTTGAAAAGATATAAGTTATTCAAAATTAATTGAATGAATAATTCATAATTTTTTTTTATAGCATTTCATTTTTTAGTTTCTTACAACGTCAATTTCTAATTCTTGGTTATTGAGATTTATGGGAAATATGGATTAATATTTAAAGGTAAATATTACCTCTTTTTTACTTTTCAAACAAATTGAAATTTTAAAGTTTTTTCTATTTAAAATTATCTTAGGTCTAATTCATATTATTTTGGTTAAATTATTCATAACTGTACCATGATGACCAGTTAGATATTTGATTAATTAATACCTTGTTTTTCTATCTTCTCCTTTGTTTAATCTATAAGACATCAAATTAAGATTATTGCTGAAACTTTTTACTAAAAACTTTTTCTTTATCAAATAAAAAAAAAGGAATGAAAAGAATCATAATTTGTAGAATTTGAACAAAAGACATTGGTTTCATATATCCATATTAATCGAATTGAATTAAGAGTGTATTTTTATGACCAAAAAAAAGTTGTAAACAAAAATATTCTTTTATTTATTTTACTCCACTAAATTTTCAATGCCTATATTATTTCATACATAAACTATATTACATATAAATATAATAGATAATTACAAAAAAATCTCTTAAGATTTGATACTATTTTCACTTTTTTACTGTATTTAAAGAAATTATATTTTATATCCTGGATCAAATAAAATATTAAAACATAATTAAAAGATGAAATTTCACTTGTATTTAATATAAAACAATCTCAATGTCGTTTTCCAATCTCTTACATTTCCTCGTCTCCCTTCCCTTCTTAATTAGAGCTCTATAAATAAAGAAAATAAGTTTGTTCTTCCTGTGGTCTCAAGTTTGAACTCTATAGTTACTAATATGATAGTCACTAGAGACTTACATGATTGTTAACTTCAGGATCCGTGAGATTAGTCAAGATATACGCAAACTGACCCGAATACTCACATTAATAAAAAAAAATTTCAATAATCGAGCAGCTAATAGCTTGGATGGGAGAATTCCATGAGATTAGTCAAATTCAAGAATATGAAGTGACCAACACCACTTTCTCCTTATAAATTTTGCCAAGAAGACCTCTTTGTGCCAAGGTAAAAATATAAAAATAAAAATCACTAATCTATTATATTATTTTGTTTGATGCATTTGAGGGGCTAAGACACCATGCAAATATTTTTATTACATTTTTATCATTTTTACCAATATTTTCTCCTTCATTCATATACAAATCACTAAGATTTTATTTGAATATTTGCTTTTAATATCATAATGAATTTTTATTTTAAAAAATTTGTTTTAGTTTATAAAATGTATTGCTATTAGGTTAATTTGAAATTCGTGAGTATTGTTTTTATGTTATTATTAAATAAAATATAATTTTAAAAAATTGGGTTAAAATTTTTTAAATTTAATAATAATATAAAAAAACATTTCAGAGACATGAATGTTTTTTTACATCTAAATTGTTTTTAGTAGTGAAGAACTAAATTATAAAAAGAATTTGAAATGTGATGGTTGTTTTTTTATTTTTATTCTTTACAATTTGATTTTTATTTTTATTATTATTTTCAATTCATTTCCAGCAATATATCTTTCAATTAGCTTAACAGCTCCTCCAATAGCAAAACACAGAGAGCTACGTCTAGGCTTGCTTTTGCTATACGAATAAATTATGGCGACTCGGCTCTTACCATTTACACTCTTCTCTTCCTCTAAACCTCAGGTGTGTTACGCTTCCTCTCTTCTCCCCATCTCTCTCTATCATTCAGTATTAACTTCCTGGCGATGCATTTTCAGGTGCCATTAGCAACTCTGTCTCATATCCTGTTCGGAGGTCACCATGGACGGTACTGTAATCCATCTTTGATTCTTTGTTTTTTCTTCATTCTGCTCTCACTTGGATTTTGGACTTTCTAAGAAGGACCCGACTGTTTCTTTGCTGTTAATTTTTACCCTCTTCATTGTTCCTGAGCCGTTTTAGGACAGATGGTGTTAAATACCTTAATCGATTATGTTATCTGATGAGTGTTTGTGTTTATGCCAGACTTGAATTACTTTCGATGTGTAACAATTAATGGTAGTCTGTTTTTTTTTTTTTTTGGGTTTCTGCTGCAAACCTTTAAATGGACATGAATAATGAGTGAAATGAACGATTTTAATTGGACAGTATTTAGATTTTGTGAGGAATTTTGTAATGATCTTTTATTCCTTTAGAAGCTCTACTGCTGAGAGAAGCGACCTCATCTTCCTGCTATTGTTTGACATTGTTCAAGCCCAACAACAATTGTTTGTAACAAATTTATTGCTGATTTCGGTTTACATCAAGTTGTCCTTTAAGCACTTTTGTTCTGAGCTCAAACTGGAAAGTTCTCCTCACATCAATCACGTGTTCAGCTAAAATGCGTGACGTCTAATGCTTTAAGGTGTTCCTTAAGAGATGCTTCTTGATTGGGTTGTGAATATGTGAAAAGCTTGGTTCTTGGGATTGGTGTAAAATCTCCTTTCCATTACATCAGTGGCAGTTTTTGTGAGAATCTTAGTTCTTTTTTTGTTAGGGATTATTAATGGCTTAAATTTTAGTACAAAATATATGCAAAATGCAAACCAATTAAACCGAGGATATAAAATATAATTTCTAGAACAAGGGAGCAATCTATAAATGTAGATAAGAGGGTTTATTTAGTCATTTTTCCTTTGGTTTAAATATAATAGCAAACATAGTTTCTCCTGAACCCTTTTTTTCAAATAAATTTATTGTGTGAAGAAATTTCTTGCGTACAGCTTCAGTACTCAATTGGAAAAGATACGTTGGAATCATGTGGGAGAGTCATCAAATAGGAACCTGATTTACAGATTTAGAACTTTTTGTGCTAGCAGAGGTGCGTGATGAACTGTGACTAATTTACTGCATGAGTTAAATGCAAACCTATGCTACTTTGTCTTTTTTTTATGACTTGGATTTTTTTCCTACTTGCTTATCTCACAAAACAGGAAAAAAGAAATGAATTAAAATCATTCTCTTTCAACCAAGCCTGTAGTTAAGGGTGGAATTCCGTTGCTCAAGCTTGCGAACTAAGGATGCAAAATTCTCAAATCTCTTGCAAGCTACCTTCAACCCCCCCCCCCCCTCTTCATTATCTATTAATTTAATTTATTACATTATATATGGGAGGGTTGAGCTATTTGGTCCGATGAATGCCTCAACAGAAATTTGTTTCGTTCTACTAAAATCACTTATATACCAGGTCAACTTTGACAAAGAGTCAGACATTAAAATGATGAATCTTGTTAAGAAGTCCATATAGATTGACTGAAAAGTGGCCTTCTATATAACCTCAGCTAATATTAGAACCAGAAATGAAACAGAAAGAGAAAATGTATATTGGTTGTGTGTGTATGTATATACCATAATCTCTCTCTATCTCTCTCTCTCAACAAACATTTATATGTGAAGTAACTATAAATACTTTTTTGTCATTAGTCTTATGTCCACCATTGCTTTGTCTGGATCATGATTCCAGATTTGAATTGCTCTTTTCCCTGGTGCCTTTGTTGCGTGTAGGGAATATGGGAGTTCAGTAAATTTTCTTGTATACTCTTCTTGAATAAGAAATGTTTGTAGTGTTTGATTTGGCAGCACAATACATGCTATTTGTAAGATCCCCATGTAGGATGCGTTTGTCAAGAGCATGCAATCTTTGAACCATGTGGTTAACAATATATTGCTTTTGTGAATTTTATTATTGGAAACCCTAAGCTGTTGGTGCTAATGGCATTTTTTTTATTACACAAACCGCTTGCATTTTGGATATGGGTTATTCTTGTTCTTTGAAACAATTTGCTTGCCATGATAGATCTGGCTGCTAAGAAGTGTGTGCCATGCAACTCAAAGGATCTGCAAGCCATGACTGAAGAAAGTGCAACTGAATTTCTGTTGAAGGTTTGCCATTTGATTTGTGCTTTTTAGTTTTTCACACAACCTGTTTTTCAACGTGGTATTTCTTAGGTTGCTGGGTGGAATTTGGTGAATGCAAATGGTACACTAAAGCTGAATCGTTCATGGAAAGTAAAGAGTTTTAGTAAAGGGCTGGAACTGTTCCAGCTTGTTGGGAACGTTGCTGAAACGGAAGGTATGTACTTGTTGCTGGTGGCTTTCACTGTTACTGATATATGAAATGCCAATGTTTAATATTTACATGAAAAATGTAGTTTTTTTTTTTACAGATACGAGTAACAATATATGTTCATTGCAGGTCATCATCCAGATCTTCATCTGGTTGGATGGAACAATATAACAATTGAGATATGGACTCATGCAGTGGGTGAGAACTTTTTGTCAATCACATGACTTCTTTTTTTTAATATTTATTCTGTTACGTATTTACATGCTAGAGATGAATCCAGTGCTTTCTACTCTCTCATCACATAGGCCATGTTCTCAGCACTTTCCTTTCTCTCTTTGTTCTAGATGAAATATTCTATCTCTACCTCTTTCTCTGCTGCTTTCTTGTTGCAGTTTTAGTAACATCATATGCCATGAAATTAAATAGAGCACAAATATGAAGATTTTGCTTTTCCAGATTTCTACCTTTTCAATCTCTCAACTGATGATGTTATATGAATTGGGAGAGAGGGTATTATGTGCTTATGAAGTGAACTGCTTGTACAAATGGGGAAGGACAATTCTGCAAGTTTCTAGGAGTTGAGCTATATTTTCTGCTTTTAATTCCTCTTGAAACTAGGTGCCTGAACAAAGCTGAAAAAGTTTATGCTGAATAGCTACTCATTTATTAAAGTGATTTGTCATTTGTGTCATATTTCTGATTGACATGCACCCAAAGATGCATCTGAATTTCTCCCAAGCAGGCAAACCACACTGGACTCTGAACTTCTGATGGTAGAATCTAGTAAAGTTCAATAAAGAATCTTGCTGCGGGAAACATCAAAAGTTGTGCTGAAGTTGGTCTCACATAGGCCTTCTTTCTTAGAAGTTCCTGTTTGTTGCCAAAATAGAGTTCTAATCATGATCTATGCTTTCACAGGTGGACTAACGGAAAATGACTTCATACTTGCTGCTAAGATAAATGGGCTTAACCTGCATCACCTACTGAGAAAGAATGCTTCTGCTTGAGTTGTAAATACAACTGAGACTTCAGGTTTTTCGTTAATAATCTTATCTGAAGATGTTAGGAAAGCCTTTTTTTTCTGGGTTTCTGTTAAGAGATTTTAAGTTTTGAATCTAGCTCTGCATAACTGGTGACATAGAGGTTTTGCAAACATATATCGTGGTAGTTGTATGCACAATCTTAAAGATAAAGATGACTGAGAGTTGTAAAAGAGATTTGCAACTTCAGGGTTTGTCAGTGGGATTCATCGCGCTTTTGCTATGCAAGCATGTCTCCACCATTTTCCGATATGATCTTCTCTTTTAATGTCTTGCAACCCCTTCCACCCACCACCACCACCACCACAAAACCCACCCCAAATCCAACTTCATGGCGATGATTATATGGCTCCCTTGGTTTTGAGTTCCACTTGCAATCTGCATTGTAGACAGTGGACTGGAGTCACTGGACTATTTTTGCTGTGGAGATTCTTGTTTGTCTCAGTCCACTTCTTTATTACTTTTCTGACTAAGCATTACATCTGCCTCATCTCATGGAAGTGGACATTTCTCTGAAATTAGTGGACATTACAAGGTCATGTCCGTGCCTTCTATCACACCCAAACTGGCATTAATGTGGATAACGAGCCAGCAAACAAAATGTTGTGAAGATTGTTAGAATGGAAAATGAGCAGTACAAGTGAGGAAGGTTATCACACAAATTTATTTTCGATATATTTTTGAGTAAAAAAATATTTTTTTTAAAATAATAATTATTACTATAATACAAAATACTATGAAAGTTGAGTTTGTTGAGCATTTCAATAAAATGACTAGTCTAAAGATTACACTGTTCACTCCCCATATGAAGCTGATTTTCTGTACGTGTCGCTAACTGGAAAAAGAGGGGCCAAAATGCGTCTTCCTGCACTATCAGTCCCGAGTCTCCGAACAAAACAGGAGGTGCATTTAAATTATATTGTGTTTCAGAGTGCAGCAGCAGTTTTTATTTTTAAATATATTAAAATAATATATATTTTTTATTTTTTAAAAACAATTTTAAATGGTAAAAACAAATATGGATGGAGGGGTTATTGGCTAGATTTGCATTCAATTGTTTTTTTGAGTAAAATATGTGAGTTCCCATACTATTAGTCAAATTGCAAAAAGCTCCTCGACAAAATTATTCAGCATAATCAATCTTTGAACAAAATCAAGGGTAAAATTGGATCCTCTTGTTAACCCAGGTTAGGTTTTTATATGATTTTGATTAGGTGAAATCATGTGCCTAGCACGTGACATTTCCAGGCTCTATCCTCTGTTCAATGGCCTTCAGGACAGAACATTTCATTTAACAATTCCGAACTGACACGTTTTAAAGACAACGTTATCAAACATCAAAATCACATCCCAATCCCATATTTCCTCTGCACAGTCCACTTGAAAGAATCCAACATCCTACGAATTCACGGGAGCCGAGTCTTCAAGCTCCAAAGAAGGAGGCAAGGATTGAATGATCCAAAAGCCAAAGATCCTCTGCCCTAGAACGAATAGGAGTATCATCAGGTTAACCTGGACCTAAATCATTTCTAGCTGATTTTCAACGACATGGTATATTTTCTGGATGTTGATTTCAAAATTTAAACTTAGAAGAGACAAACCTACTTAATCACTGGATAGCATCTCAGAAACAACTAGCTATATGATTTCCTTCCGTAAGAATGAATAGATATGTAAGTTTTCAAGCCCCCGCTTCTTTCTTTTCTTATCCATGTTGATATTTATTGCAGTCGAGTCATTTGCATGATCCCCCTGTTCATATAAATCTTGAAATTTCTTTGTGCTGTATATATTGATTTTTTTTTTGTTTCTTTCTATTCTTGCTTTTGCTTGAGGTTCTTTGTTTAACATCTTACTTTGACCTGCGATACGAATTAGGATATATAAATACATCTCAGATTTACTTTAATCAAGTTGATGTGGAATACCAGCAACAATCTATTGCACGCATGATCTATTATTGGGACAAGCTCAGAAATCAGAACCCTCTTGCCTTGCCTTTGATTGCTCCATACCTAGCTTTTCAGCCTGTATGGATTCCAAGCTCTTTTTCTTAAGATGTGGATACCACATGCACAAAGCCAACTTTTTTCAATAAATTTACCATAATAGATTTGATTGCCAGCATAAAAGATATGTTTGATCTCTTGATTCATTCCTGAACAGTTCAACTGAATATATATAACAAACAACGAATCCAAAAACAAACGAAAATCCACCACCTTCACCGCAATTTGCTAATAACCCTCCTGAATCAGTATGCCCATTTTCCATTCTATTATTTTACAGCATTTCGGCACCCCTTTGCTCTTTATCCATATTAGTGCCAATAACCATGTTTGCTTCATTGCTAAGGCAAAGAACAGCATCCTCTATGTAAACGAGATCTAATCTTGAAAAGGGTTGTCTGTTGTGTCCCCTGATCAATCAGCTGACAAGATCTGACAATGATACCTGAATAAATTTCATAAATTGACCCAACTTACAGTCTGAAGTCTGAACAGGCAAAACATTTATTCATAAATCCAGGCAACATGGTCAAGACTTCCAACCACTGAACATTAATTAAAAAAATTCCAATCAATTTGAATCAATAACTGGTTAATGAAATAATACTGTTGTCAAAAAACTTAGATATACAAAGCATAAACAGCTGTGATGTGTTTGTACAGAAATGATTGAATGAAGCAATTTATGTTCTGCAAGCAGCCTTAAATTAGATTCAATATCTGGACCTGCATTTACACCAGACTTGAAGAGCATGAAACAAGGTTTCCTTCGTTTATGCACACAATTCTAATGAACTCATAACACTCCTGATATGCTTTTCCTTCCTGTATGTCCTGTTTGTCATGCATCATAATTCAAATGAACTCATCCCCAAGCGCAAGCCTCTTCAAGACCAAAACCAAATCAATTATGGTTAAGGGAATCAATGATATACTCTTTGATCACACGAGCAATGCATTTTTAGGAGATAATTACTTTATTGTGAAATAGGTATCGCATAGCAAGGAGAGAAATGTAGATATCAACATACTCAACTCTTATGACCATCATTGCAAAGAGTTTAGTGTTGATCATCTCGCTTTTTTTTTCTTTTGAGAAAATCAAGGATGTTTCACCAAGAGCAGCATGGTTCGAATAGAAATGATGATGAAAATAGTTTTCATAATCTCTCACATTTGAATGTAGTACTGAATTCAATACATGGAATTGAATGGAGGCTTATTGTTACAGTGTTATCATATTAGAATTCAAATCATGCCTTTGATTCTCCATGATGGACACGCAGCTACATTCACAAGAATTTTAAGGCATTAAAGTGATTCCCTAAAGGCATAGCAGATGGAAAATAAAAATTTGAAGTAGAATTGTCTCCATAAGTTCAAATGTTGGTTGTAATAGTAGGGTAAAAAACGACAGGGTAGAAACAATTCATTTTATGGCAGCATTTTAGATACATTCAACGGGGAAAATACTGAGTAGATCTAGTGCACTACGATCTCTTCTTCACATTCATATGGGATCCACAGGATGCATGAGAAGGGAGCAAAACATTGGGTGTATAGAAAAGCTTTCTATGTGAAACATTTTCCAGTCGGTTGGTTGTCATGACTAATGAGCAAAGGATCTTCATCAACACCTCGTGAAACATTTGCTTGTTAGTTGGTTGTCATGACTAAAGCGTTAAGGATCTTAATCAACACCTAATCATGAGCTTTTTCTATGTAAGTCACGCAGCAATTTGTGAAAGATGTAATGCACTGGACCAAATCTTAACAAATTGAACACAATATCGGGATGGAGGCAAAAGCCAAATTCTTCCCTGGGATAATTTTAAGAGCAAGACACATCCTATAGGTGAAGAAATGAATTTCAGGGCTTCACTGATCAAATTCATTTTTGGAAACTGGATTCTCAAACAATTCTTCCACCATGGGCCAGTTCATTTCAAACAAATATTACGACAATGGTATCCCTTTTAGCTTCCAATTTTCAGCTCAAACCACAGCTACATTATTCAAGTGCAATGCAATCAGCCTGCATCCTCTTTTAGATGTTCCTAACTATCTAGATTTTCACACATCCTAATAAATTAAGGAGCTAGAGTAAAGCTACCATTCAAGAAAGCATTTTTAACGAACAAGCATTAAGCAAGTTACCTCAAGAGATATATCTGATCCTCATTTTGACACAGGCTTTTGCAAAAGTGCAGTCAAGTAAACCTCCTCATTCTTCAAGCCACTAGAATCGGTTTTATTCCCAACTGCCCACTTCACCTTCTTGTAACCCAATTTCCCAATCAAAGGTCCAAAAACCTTATCAAGATCCATTCGTTTACAAAAGAAGTGATCAAGCCACAAATACCCACCGCCCCTCAACACTCTATCAACATCATAAAACAAAAACTCCATCATTGTCAAAGGTATCCACCTATTCACTGCATGCGCACATCTGACCAGATCCACCACCCCATCAAAAACCGGCAACCTCTGCTGTAATGGCACATGAAGTGGCACTAAGCCTCTCATTGCCACCACTTCATTATTGGGCACATTGAAATTCATTGTTGTAGTGACAACAGTCACATTGTACTGCTTCATTCTAGCTGCAAAAGTACCAGTAGCACCACCAATATCAATACCAAGTCTTATAACAGAATTGGCTGATTTTGCTACTTGTAGCAACTGTGGGACTGGGAGATCCAACTCAGTCTTGTAAGTCATAAACTTGGAGATCTCAGCGTTTGGATCAAAACCAAGACCTGGGCTTTTCTTAGCTAGGCAAGAAAATGACTTGCAAGAAGGATACTTGTTCCAGATTACATTTGAGTCAAGAAACGAGGAAGGGAAAGGGTTACGAGGAAGAGAAGACGGAGGTTTTGGTGGGGTTTTGGAGAAGCATCGACGGCGAGGGAGAGGGTGGCAGCCATGGAGGATTAAAGACTCAGCAAGAAGATCAGAGTCAAGAGGGCAAAGAGAATAAGGAGTGTAGGCCATGTACTTGTGTAGAAGATCAGGGTGGTTATGGCAAGAAGAAGCTATAGGTGAGAGGTGTGAATAAAGGAGGAGATCTTGAGGGATGGAGGGTTTGGTAGTGGTGGGAGATGGGGTAATGGAAGGTGGTTGGTGGCGCGTGAGATGGCTAATGGTGGCGCGTATGGTGTTGAGTTGGTGGAGGAGGTGGTCAGGGACTGGTTGTTGAGTTGGGGGCTTGGGAGATTGAAGAGTGGAGGAAAGATGGTAGAGGGAAAGGATGTTGGTGGCCACCATGGCTAGGAGAAGCACTAAGTTCAAGCCCATGGAGAAACCCATGCTTTCTTGCTAACTGCAACTGCTGCTAGCTCCTATGATTGTATATGTCTTGCTAAGTGAAGCTCAGTGTAGTGTTAGTTGACCAGGGGAGCAAGTCTTAAGTTCTTTTGTAGTAAAAAGGAAGAGACTAGAGATATTTCGCTATGTTTGAATGCGTGTTGTTATGGTTAATTTTTAAAATATTTTTTATTAAAATATATTAAAATAATATTTTTTTATTTTAAAAAATAATAAAAATATATAAAAAATTTAATTTTTATAAAACACAGTTTCAACATAATTATCTAACGGTGCTGCGTGCCTTCTGTTGGTGATGATCAGATTTGTGGCCGTTGAATAAGGAATGTGTGGGTCCTCCTCCTGATTAATGTTTCGAATCACATGAAATTATTCGGAGACAAAAAAGTTGAGGGCTACTCGCTTTTTCCGTGAGGTGTTCACATGAAGGATTTGACGGATGGGTTTTCAAAAAAAAAATTATATATATATATACACGTCAAAAAAAATTTTGATGGGTTAATATAAAAAAATTAAAAATTTAAAAAATATTATTTTAAAAGTATTTTAAAAATTTTTTGAATGAAAAATATTTTAAAAAATAATTACTACAACACTTCCAAATACTCTTAAAATATTGGAGAGCTACCATAGTAAAAAAAACAATATATTTTATTGAGTTGAGTTGATAATAACAATGTAATTTACTAGTGTTTGTTATTGTGGATTTTTTAAAAAATTTATAATTTTTTAGTTTTAAATTATTTTTTTAATATGCTTTTTTATTGTGTGTTAATATTAAAAATAAAATTTAAAAATTATTTTGATGTATTAAAAAAAGACATTTTGAAAAGTAACTTATATTACATTTCCAAATAAGCACTTAGTTGATTATGGTAACATAAATCATTTTTTTATATTTAATTATGTCATTAAATTAATGACATATCAAATAAATTTTATAATTGCATTTCCTAATCAAAATTATCTCTTCACGCATTAACATTAATAATGTATCAGATTTATTTGTTTTATATTTTTAATATTATATAGATTTAAATGAAATTTACTGGTGACATGATAATTCAGTTTCTTGTCTATAAATCAATTGTTTCAATGACACTTTAATTATTAGAACCAAAGAGATATTCCATAGTACAAACATCTTTATAAATCTTGTCAGGTTAATTCAGAAAGTCAAAGATGAAACAAGAGAAAGAGATAATTATTTTCTTTCAAAGTAAAAACTTATGTCTTCATATGGGCCATGTCTTTATATATATAAGTAGAGGAAGTAGTTACTTCCTTTAGTAACTCCTTTAAATATTTGGACTAAGCACATTCTTTTCTGGGCAGACCAAGCCTAACCCAGTAACCAACATCTCTTACTCGCTCATGAAAAACTAGATCTATCTAATATATTATAGTTCAAACTTGTACAAAAATTTCATACTTGACGAATAGATTATGCGACCTGAAGCACACAATGAAAGGAGCTCCAATATGTAAACCTAACACAAGCCATATAAGAGACATTAACCTCATAATTAGTTACTCCTTAAAGTGTACTAATATACCCCCAAGCATTTTTAATCACACATGACTAAATATAATTCAATCCCTCAAGAATTTCATACTCAAATCATCCTTACAATTACAAGTATTCTAAATCATATCAAATTTATTCGAGTGATATGATCCCGGCCGATGAATACAAGTAACAGATGTAGAATTAAAATTACCTTTTCTTTCACTGTCATATCAATCAGATCTGAATTAACTTGCTTTTCTAGGAGTCTTTAAGTCAAATCATTCCATGATCATAGAATATACTCCTAAAATAGCGATCATTTACACATCACCTCATGATATAGTCAAAAGTTACAAAGGGTAAGATATTGAGATCTTATACATGATCTTCAAGACTCACATAATAAAGAAACAAAGATCTATTTTTTATTTTTGTAATGGTGTTAGCACATGTAGTATGAAATACATGTTATAATGGAGCTTACTCTTTTCTTATATGAAAACAAAAGGTGTATGTCGTTGCTCTCTTTATTAGAAAAATACACCATACGAATCTTAGTCTTGTCGCCAAAAAACACAAACTTCAATTAGAAATTCTTATTTGCTCATTGTCATTAGTAGCAGATGAATAATTTCATACTCGTCTTCAATCATAATAGACACATGAATAGTGAGAATTCATTCATATTGATTCTTTTACTTAAGAACCTCATCTTGGTCCCAACCAATGTGACTTTTTAATAATTACTTTGAGTTAAAATTGCTCTCACTGGACCCAAATCGCTTATTGAGCATTAAAACTCAAATAGTCTAGACTCACCTTACAAATATTAGAGGAGATTGCTCATGTGAGTAAGCTAATATAAGTCTATCGACATACTTTAACAAATTATATTATATAATACTCATAATGTATTCCATAAAAAAGAGTAAAGAATAACATGATATACTAATGATATTTATTCATTATTCAATTATTGTAAGCCTTTGTATGATTCTTAAAACTAGTTATATTGTCAATTATATTCTATATATGCCACAGGATCGCACATGTCTAACAAAATCATCCCTTGTTATTGGTTTTGTGAGTGGATCTGCGACCATAAAATTTGTAGAGATATGTTTTGGGATCACATCATCTTCAGTAATTGTTTCTCTAATATAGTGATATCCCATTTTGATGTGTTTGGTATTTTCATGGTGTTTTAGATCTTTGGCCGTAACTACAGTGTTATCATAGTAAATTGTCACCAAGTATGATGTTGATTTGATAATTTTCAAATGATACAACAAACTCTTTAACTAAACAACATCTTGTGTTGCTGCAGAACAAATTATATACTCAACCTTCATAGTAGATAAGGGTATGCAAGATTGTTTCTTGCTCCTCCATAGTATTGCACTATCATTAAGTAAGAAAGCATATCTTGAAGTTGATTTGGATTGGTCGAAATCTCCTCTTTAATCAGCATTAAAGTAACCCAACAATCGTAAGTCTTTCTTTCTTTGGTAACATAGCATGCAATTCGAAGTTCCTTTCAGATATTATAGAATCCTTTTGATTGTCTTCTAATGTTTCTAACTAGGATTTGATTGATATCGGTTAACCAATCCAATAATATAACATATATCAGAATGTGTATATATCATTGCATACATCAAACTACCGACAACACTAGCATAAGGTACTCTTAAAATTTTCTCTTTTTCTTCTAGAGTCCTATGACACATATCACGGCTCAGGCTCAAGCTTTTATCAATAGGGGTGTTCATTGGTTTGCTATTTTGCATGTGGTAACGCTCTAATATCTTATTGATGTAAATCTCTTGAGTTAAACCTAAAAGCCTTTTAGCACAATCTTTTATGATTTTCACACTAAGAACATAGCTGGCCTTACCCATGTCTTTCATTTCAAAGTTTTATGATAACCACTTTTTAATAGTTTCAATCATCTTTTTGTTATTTCCAGCTATTAGGATGTTGTCAAGTGTGGATTAAATAAAAATGACCAAATCATGTGAAATCGTCTATAATTATGATGAAATAATTCGCATAATATGTTGCCCTCGCATTCATTGGGCCATAAATGTCTCAATGAATAGGTTGTAATGGACTACTTGCTCTTTTAGCTTTGCCAAATGGTAATCTAGTTGTTTTTTCAGCAAAACAATACTCACAAATGGACAATTCTTCTTTGGTAAGTGATCCTAAAAGACCAGCTCTTGCCAATCTATGTAATCGGTCTTATTCAATGTGTCCTAATCTAGCATGTCAAGTTATGATATCGTTATTATTAGTAGTGCTAGAACTTTAAACAACATAAATAGAAGCATAATTCTTAATAGATACATTAACGATGTTTTACACCATAAAATCATTTTATATAAAAAAAAGAACCATAAAAAATATTGTTCAAATATATTTTCACACAACAACTAACAAAAATAATATAAAAGCCCAATTATAGTAAAGCAAGAATAGACATAAGATTTTGTCGAACTTCAAGAGCGTAGAGTACATCGTGAAGATAAATTATGTGATCGCACTGCAAATCTAATTTGCAGGTATCGATCCCAAGCACAACAGTAGAAACATTATTCCTCGTGTATATACAAATTTCATAAAGGTTGTTTGATCCCTTGTTAATGGTTGGTTGCTCCTGAGTCTATAGTCCAAAAAGAAACAAATTTGGTAAAACTACTAACGTATAAGTTAGAGGGATGATTGTGGTTAAATATTATCTTTGGCTCAGTACAATCACGAGAAAAGTGATCAGGTTTACCACAATTAAAATAATCCATATTCTTGTTTTTCTTATTGTTGTGTTTGTCATGCTTCTGTTTATATCCATTACTACTTGCTTTTATTCCTCTCTTGCCATATTTAGGACTCACCCTTGCCCTTTTCATAATTAGAGTCATGCTCCTTGCATCTTCATCTCATATATGAAAGCTTCATTTACAAGCTTCTCAGCAAGAAATTGATCTTCTTCTAGTTTAACATGGTATGTAACATCATTAAATGTCTTGATTTTGTCATTATGGGTAAGGTTAACATACATGTGTTCCTAATTGTTTGGCAAAGAGTGGATCACAGCTTAAACTTATTGTTCATCAATCATCTCATGCCCAACATCCTTTAGTTCACTAATCATGTTAGATATGACTGTAAGATGTTGTCTCATTGTCTGATTTTGACGCTTCTTGTAACCATTAATTTTGAGGGTTAACTAACGAAATATATTAGTAGAGGTTTCCCCATACAGAATCTTCACTGCATCCTAAACTACTTGGGTTGAACGATGCCTTTCAAAATATAACATTATATCATTTCTTATGCTGCTCAACATCAAAATACGAGCTACATGATCCTTGCATTTATAGGTTTGATATGCTTCCATATCAAGCTTGTGATGAACAATGTTTCCTTTCTCAGGTTTAGTCATTGGTTATGTGATTATTTATAGCATTTCTTACTCTTTTAGGAGATACTCAATTTTACAATATGTCAAATATCGTAATTTTTTTTCACTTAATTTGTCTTCATAGTTTAAATCAACAATAATACTCTTAGATGCAGCTATATCAATTACTATTGACACCAATTATAAATATTAGTATCTCAATATAATTTAAATGACATTTATTGCCACTTTATTCTAAATTAAATAAATAATAATCTAACACATATAATAGAAATAAAAATAATATTAAACACTTAATCAATTTCTATTTGTATGGTCTAATTATTATTGGAAATTTAAATGAGTGAAAAAATTATAGTTATTAGTTTCAACTAACAACTCTCACTGATCAAATTGCAGATATTTTCAAATATATGCATATAATGTAATTAAAACTTAAATTACATAAAAATATGTAGTTCATAACTCAAATTATTTTCATACAAATAATACTTTTTTTCTCAATTGTTAAATGACAATTACCAATTGACTAGCCAGCACTGTAAAATGACATTTACTAATTCTCGTGATTAATTGGTGGTTTTTTTTAATTAACAAATGGCAGTTACATAACTGTCATTTATTTGGCGGAAGGGCCTTTCTAATTAATAATAAAAAAATAAAATCTTAACAAAATTATAATTTTCTAATGCACTTCTTTGAATTTGAATAACAATACATCAAATGAAGTTTTGTAAATATAAGACTCAACGAAAGCATTCTTTCAACATAAAATGTATAATTAATGTTTATGCAGTAATAGATGTATTGCATAAAAATAACAGAAGGCATTTATTAAAACCATGTTTTGATACCATTGTAGATTTAAAGGAAACTTACTAGTGACATAAAAATTCATTTCTTGTCCCTAAATTAATTGCTTCAGTGCCACTTCGATTACTAGAACCGAAGAGATATTTCATAATATGATCGTCATTATAAATCTTGTCACGTTAATTCAGAAGATGAGAGAAGAGAAATATAAAACTATTTTCTTTCAAAGTAAAAACTTATGTCTTCATATATATATATGATTACTTCATTTAGTAACTCCTCTAAATATTTGAACCAGGCTCATCCCTCATGAGTAGACCAAGCTTAAGCCAATAATCAACAGGTTAAAATTATAGATGACAATGGGTACTCATGGGTCGGTTTTTTCAATCCATTATATTATATAATACATTAAAACATGTGGAGTTTTCATTATAGCAATCCATTGTGAAAACCCCATTTTGACCTTATTTGCACAAGTGTTTTGTTTTTTTTCCTTCTTTGATTATTTTTCAATCAATATATTTTTTTTAATTTTACCCTTTAATATTAAATTTGTTTTTTATTGAGTTATTCTACTCTCATGACATGGATCACAAGTTTGACAGGTTAAACTGGTTGGGTCGAGTTTTTTTTTAATTAACTTCTTTTTTCCAATTTCTCCCTTTAATATTGAGTTAATTGGGAATTATGCTTCATGATTTGATTTGTTTGCTTTCTATTGGGTTATTCCAACCTCATAACCTGAAAATAGTGTTTAACAAGTTAACCTGCGTTGATTTAGGTCTTTTTTGTTTTTTTTTAATTGAAACCTTTTCCAATGTTATTATTCAATATTGAGTTAGTTAAGAATTCAACTTCATAATCTGTTTTGATTTGTTTTTTATCGGGATATCTTGGTCTCATGACCAAATGCACGAGTTTTATAATTTTAATCTTGGTTAAATCAGGTTGTTTTTTTTTTAAGAGTTTATCTCGGTCTCATGACTCGGGTCACAGGTTCTTCAATATTGGATTTGCGTTTTATTAGGTTGTCCCCGACTTATGATATGAGTCGCAGGTTTAACGAGTTAACTTGGTTTTTTTCTTTTTTTTAATTGACTTTTTTCTCTTCCCAATCTCATCATTTAATATTGTGTTTTTTTGAAAATTAGGTTTCATGATTTGTTTTGGCTTGTTTTTTATCAAGTATCTTGACCTTATGACCAATGAACAATCCTTAATAGGTTAATCCAGGTTGACTTGACTTATTTTTTGTATTATTTTTAAATTAATTTTTTAATAAATTTCATCATTTAACATTGAGTCTGACATGGTTGATTAAGAATTAAACTTCAAAATTTATTTGGATTTGCTCTTTATGAGGTCATCTCAATCTCATGACCAGAATCATGAATTTAAAGGATTAAATCAGGTCATTTTTATTTTATTTTCTTTCATACTATCTATTATATCTATAGATAGATTAAGTTTGGGTAGTATGGGTGTGAATGTTATAAATACCATCGAAGAGTGTATTACATTGCATGTGAGATTCTAAGTAAATTCCAAACATAAAAAAAGAAAAAGAAACATGCATTACATATGTATTTTTTGATATCACAAAATTTATTAACTCAAGAATGGAAAAATAATATACATTTTTAATATTATAAATAAAAAAATATTAACTAATAAATATTAAAAAAAAAGAGAAGAAGATAATAACATAATGTATACATTTGTTTTTTTTTTGGTATCATTAAATTTGCTAACATAGGAATGGGAAAATGATGTTGGTGTTTAATAAAATGAACTAGAAAATATATTAATTAATAAATTGGAGAAAAAATTATGAATGATAATTAAATTCAAAAGTGTGAAGTTATTTTTTTCTAGTAAGAATTAAAAGATGGATATAAATATAAATATTTTACTTTGTTTATTCTTTTTATTTTATATATTTTTTCATTTATTTTGGAGATTTACTTTGGTTGCTAAATATATATGATTTTTGTTAAAAAAAACAAGTCATACCCGCACACCTGGTTAATTTTTTTTAATATAATGAATGATATGATGTTCACTTAGGTAGATGACATGCCATCCACTAATTTGTTTTTTGATCACATTTGGTGACCGTAAAACTGAAATTCAAATTTTTAGATCAAAAATTCAATTTTCAACAATTCTCACCTAAAAATACCTTAAGAACATCTTAAAAACCTCAATAAACTTATTTTAAGTCTTGAAACACCATTTAATTATCTTTTAAAAAATTGAATCCAAAAAAACTTCATGAACCCTAACTTACAATTTTTGGCATGTTTGAAGAAGAAAAACAACTTTTATTGAACTCAATTCTTGAAAATAAACCATTAACACGAAGTTTGACTTTTTTATGATCAAAATATGGCCAACTAAAATTTTTCTCATTGCTCTTTTTTTCTCTGATAAGGGACTACAATGTAAGAAATTAAAGCTTAGGAATAAAGCATAAAATCTAAAAAAGGACTATGTATATATATATATAAAATAAAAGAAGGCTAAACCCGGTCCAACCAGCTCCGATTGCTTATGGATGGATGTGTAGCTTTGGGCCCATTAGCCAGTAGCCCGTTAGGGCTCACAAAATCGCGTCTACCAAACGCTAGGCCATGTCGTAAAGCATCCACCCAATAATATACAAAATCTCTTTGGAGAAGGAGCAAAGAAAAGCAAAGCCAGGCAGGGCAGGCAGATTCACAATCTTCAGCAAGAATCTAATTTTCTCGATCACTCAAATCAATCAATGGTATGCTCTAAAGGCCTTTTATTTCCCCTTTAATTTCCCTCTATTCTGTTTTAGTTTTTTTTTGCTCCTTTTAGTTACCTATTACTTAATATTTCTTATCCACTCAATTTATAATATGAACGTTTAATTTCATATAAGTAGGTATTATATGAACTGATCTCATGTGGGTTTCCATTATTTTTGCCAAACACACTTCAAAGTTGGAGTCTTTTTGTAGTTACCAACAGTTAAGGAACACCACTTTTTTTTTTCCGCTCAACTCTTCTTATTGTTGTTATTAATTATAGGCTGATCCTGAGTTAGAAGCAATTAGACAAAGAAGAATGCAAGAGCTCATGGCTCAACGAGGCATGGTAATCATTAATGTTGTTGTTGTTACTACTGCTACTTTTAGTTCTCTTAATTTAATTTGTGTGTATGAATTATTCGTGGCATTTTAAAATTTATTTCTTTTATGATGATGGCATTGCTGAAAATTTACTACTAATTGAACAGGGAAATCCGCAAAATTCTGAACAACAGAAGGCCCAAGAAGATGCAAAGAGGTCGGTTTCTGAAATTCTACTTTTGCATTATTACTCAACAGAGGGCCTCTTCTGGTTTCCGAAAACTTGATTTGAAATGAGAGCATAAATTATATTCTCGAGATTTTATTTTTTTGAAATGGTGTGTTCTAGTTTCTGAGTAAGTGAGGGATTAGCAAAACCTTGTACAGATGTTTGAAAGCAGGGTTGTTTCTGAGCTGTTTTTAAAAAGCTACTTTTGAAAACAGTTCGTAGAAAATCAGAAATGGAGGTTCTGTCTAAACAACTTCATGGGATTTTTTGTTGCGACATGTGACTGTTATTCTTATACAGAATTCTCAAGATGGACTATTAATATGTTTAATGCAGTGATGCTGAGGAGCGAAGGCAAATGATGCTTAGTCAGATTTTGTCTTCTGAAGCACGAGAAAGACGTAAGTTCACATTTGAGATCATCTCTAGAAGTTCTTTTATTGGATCATAATTTATCTTTCAATTGTGCATGCTTTCTCTTGAAAAATTTGCTTCATAGTTGCCTTCTCAGAAAGCATCAAATTACCACACTGCTTATGTTTCATTATTCAATTGTTAGTTAATTTTGTTTTTGGTTTGGCACTCTTTTTTTATGATGCAATAATGTAGCATGGTATTATAGAACATTATGTCTTTTGGTGAAATTTTGCATGGTTAGAATGGAGTTGGCCAGTGAATTCCTTGTTGGAGAATTTAGACTCTATAGGAATTTCTTTTAATCTCGTTCTATAGACTTCTTAAGGGTTTGCAGTTTCTCAATCATTCTTTTTCGGTGGAGATACTGAGTAACAAGTATCTTGATTAGTATCCAGTTTCAGCATGAGCATTCTTGAATCCCTGTGGCTTGTAATTTTAACTTGTTTGGTTTATAATAAGTTTCCATTTTTCTTCTCTTTATTAGTTGTGGACATGTTCATAATCATGTATTTAAGAATTGTTAAAAAAACAAATGTATTTGTCTCATTTACTGGGCTAAGTGTTAAGCTAGTTAAATAGGATATTGTTTTATTAGGATGTTTGTAATTTCCTTGGTGATTGTACAGCGGTTCGGCCCATGTGTGGATAATCTGTTTGTAGGTTTGGAAAGTAGAATCCTTGCCAATGAGATTTTCCAACTGCTTTTCTGATAATGCTGGCTTTCTCAAGATTTGAATAACCTTTTATCTAAATTTAATTAAAATACATTCACTAAAACCAAGCATGTGATAGAAATGCTCATTGAATGTATGGATAGACTATAAGCCTATAAGCTATTTGGATGTTATAGCAGAATGATATTCGAGGTATGGATGACCAATAAACACCAAAGATATACAAACAGATGTTTGATATGCGAAATGGATTTTCGAGAACCCAAAGTCAAAATATTTTTGCAAAATTAAGCTCAGATCATTCATTTTTTGGCAAATCAAACTCCAAATCAAAGAATGATGTGCTGAACTATCCTCCATCGTTTACGATCAAACATGGGTGTGAATTGTGTCTCGGGTTTAGTGTTCCCACCAACTTCCTCAAGGTTGAAAGAACTCGACCTTGTCAAGTATAGCTCCAAGCGGCTTCGATAATACTTTCAAAGATTAGGATTAAGCAGCTGCAATGTTGCTTTATTGATCCAAGTACAGTTTGAAGCAGGCAGCCCTGGCCATGAACTAGGATTTGTTGAACCTAGCCATCTTGGTAAAAACAACTTGGGCATCCAAAATAGCATTAATATATTCCTTTTATGCCAATGATAAATATAATGCTAGTTCTCGGTTTGGTAGATTGATTTGCTGGTAGATCGGGGCGACGTTGTTAGGGCTGTTGCTGGTGGCTGCTCTCAGCATTATTGCTGTTGTGGTTTTATGTGGAAGCTGGTGGTGGTTGGGGGGGGGGATTTGACTGTTGAAGGGTTATTATGTTTGGGTGATTTGTGTTGTTAGGGTTGTTTCAGTGAGATGCCTAGACAGTGGTAGTGTTATTTGGATAGCGAATTGTGTTGGTATTTAGCCTGTTACAATTGCTATAAATTTGGAGAGGTAACATGTATTTGCTTGCTGGCAAGTGAATGGTTGATTTGGGCAGTGGATTTGAACTCTGCTGTAACGGTAAACAGAGGAGATTTCAGGTGGTTAAGGTATGTGGATTAATGCCCAATTTGTAACGGAAAAATAAGAGAAAATTAGGTTGACGTGGGAAAAGAAGATTAGAAGAAAATAAAGGGGAGAAAAAAAGGGAAGAAAGGAGGAGGAGAAGAAGAGATGAAGCAAGAGAAGAGAAGGGAAAGGGGAGTAGAGAATAATTTGTAGCTTTCCTTATTTAATAAAAAAAAAACGGTGTGAGATGTAAAAAAAAGAGTACATATAATTGGTAAAACCCTATAACACCAACAATTGGGCCTTTAGCCCACAAAAACAAAATGTCTAACAATAACATAAATCAAGTCCAATAATTAAACGAAATGAACCAAACTAAAGAGTGACAGGTTGGACTATCCTTCCTCTTCTGCAACCGAACACAGTTGTGAAATGTGTCTTGGGTCTAGTGTCTCCACCAAAGCCAAAACCTGTGTGTTCAACTAGAATAATAAGCCAAGGGAATAAATTTTCTTGCAATTCAGCAGCAGATCCAAATTGATTCGCCGAGTGCACAGGAACATGTATCTGTGTTAATATGACCTTTCATTGTCTTATCAACTATTGGGGGATCAATTGTGTTACTTTACTTTCATGCTATCTGTGCAGTTGCCCGAATTGCTCTGGTGAAGCCTGAGAAGGCAAGAGGTGTTGAAGATGTCATCTTGAGAGCTGCTCAAATGGGTCAAATAGTTGAAAAGGTATGACAGAAGG
>Ga0325410_1001909_pt1 | contig 23287 bp, 13 predicted proteins | sample PopdelMetagenome_16_FD_206182 | JGI IMG/M metagenome (GOLD analysis project Ga0325410, IMG submission 206182) | Populus deltoides microbial communities from Bellville, Georgia, United States - Xylem-PdIQD-R3 | ecosystem: Host-associated > Plants > Phyllosphere > Stem > Wood/Secondary xylem...
TGAGAATTTAGTTTTGTAATTTTTTTAAAAAATATTGTTGATTGTTACAATGTTTCTCCGCGTGTTTTTTTGATGATTTTCTCATAAATTATCTTTTTTAATTTTATTTTTTAATATTCAGCTAGTTAAAAATTAACGTTACAATATATGAGAAAAACACTGTAACTTTTCTCGCAAATTATAGTGAATTTCCATAGTGTTTTTTTCCACATGAATTTTTTTCCAGTTTCTTTTGTAATATATTTTCCCAAAATTATCTTTGTCTATTTTATTTTTTTAATATTAAGCTAATTAGAATTTAACTTTGTAATAAAACTTAATCATGTGGGGAAAGCATTGTTGCTTTCCTCACAAAACACTGTGGATTGCTAGAGTGTCTTTTAACATAATTTTTTTTTCTTATGATTTTTTTAAAATTATCTTTGTCAGTTTTATTTTTTTAATATTGAGAATTACAATTACAAGTCGTTGCAAATAAGGTTAAATCATGTGGAAAAACAATGTAGCCTTCATCATAAAACACCGTGAATTGCTCAGTGTTTTCAACATGATTTTATTTTATTTTATTTTTCTAAAATTATCCCTGTCGATTTTATTTTTTTAATATTGAGCTTATTTAGAATTTAGCTTTGTAATTTTTTTTTAAAACACTGTGAATTGTTGCAGTGTTTTCATATATGATTTTTTTATGATTTTTTTCCAAAACTATCTTTGTCGATTTTTTTTTAATATTGAGTTGGTTAGGAATTATAATTACAATAAAGCTAAATCATATGGGAAAAGCATTGTAGCTTTTCTCACAAAACACTGTGAATTGCTACAGTATTTCTCTAAATGATTTTTTTTATGATTTTTTCTAAAATTATCTGTCAATTTTATTGGAGAAAACACTGTAATTTTCCTCACAAAACATTATCAATTGCTACAACGTTTTTACGTATAGGTTTTTTTCCTTCCAAAATTATCTTTGTTGATTTTTTTAATATTAAGTTGGTAGAGAATTTAACTTTGTAGTTTTTTTTGTTTTTTATTAACAGAAAAGCTAAATTATATGGCGAAAATACTGTATCTTTTCTCACAAAACATTGTGAATTGCTACAAATCATTTTGTTTAATTTCTAAGTTTTTGATCACCAACACAATTTTTTTTTCCGTCATGAAGTATTTGCTCTATTTTACTTTTAGTTTTTATTACTTATCTAACGCTGATTTATAATTATAACACTATCAAATATATTTATTTTATAAATTCACGGCATCAATAGTACATTCCATCTCGTTTTTTTTATTTGGTGAACTATTGGAAATTTTTAGAAAAATTAACAAAAGAATAAAGAAAATGGCCTGGCCAGTTCGGGAAGCAGGTTCCGTTTCCACTGAACGAACTTCGGGAACGGCCCGAGCCATAGTCAAGAAGCAAGCTAGGCGAGCTAAAGACCAATATTTAAAATTTTACGCCAGCCCAAGAGGCTTCAAAACCCAAGCGAGAAGGTAGAGCACAAAGCAGAATTATCAGGTAAGCACCTAAGATATCACCCACATAACTGAACTCTATCAATCCAATTTAAAATGGAAAGAGACTGAAATACCAGTTGAAATAATGGGACAGAGCACAACGGAGAATTTTCAATTCTATGTGAAGCATCAATCTCAATTCCCTGCGTTTAGTATGGATCAAGCCTCCTTGATGTATGTGACGAGATTCCCCCCCAACACTAGACAAACCTTTACTTCCACCATTTCCATCATCTTGTAGCTCACTAAGTTCATCTGCCGCCTGCTTCCTTGAAACCAAACCATGAAGACATAGAAAACAAGAATCTGATTCTTCCCCTTGGAATTTGACCCTTAACAATGACAGATTCAATTTCATTTGACCTCGGATTGAAAAAAATAGAGAGGCTCCCAAAGGTCAGATCAGAGGTGTCATATAATTCGTTCAAATCATCAATTTCCTTGGCCATTATATGCTTTGTCAATCACAGTTAATGGCCTTCTGCTGGCCACTCTCAATATACTAGCTGCTTTCATCATCCAACTGAGAAAAGCTCAATGCATTGTTGCTGGATTCTGTTCGCTGGTTGCGTCTCTTGCAAAGAAAACTCTTCCATCCCCCACACTCCCAGCAAGAATCATAATCGTCTCCTGAAGACCCTTATGCAAAATAAGAATAAGATCCACTGCAACATGATAATAAGATCAATATGTCAAGCAATCTTTTCTCCAACGAGTATTGAACTGGATCTGGAACAAAAATTCCTTTTGGATGGAAAATACCACGCAATATGACTAGGACCCTTTTCACAGACTCCACTGGAGACATAGTCTCAAACTTGACGGCAGCATCCCCAGCAACTAGAGCAATTAGAAGAGCACGCCCTGAAACAGAAGAACAACTATTAAACAGAAAAAACTCGCCTCTCATGCTTGAATTTCTGTCAAATGACCAAATGTATCAGTATTTCCTGCCCAAAATTACAGGGAAACAACAATGCCACCTTATTTAGCAACCCATATCCCAGTCTGAGAATGGCATCTTTCTTTCTTTGTGGAAGCTCACGGACAGATTCAATGGATTCCTTCTTAAGCACACCCAACAGGACCGTGCAAAGCACCATATCCCCAAGAAACTCCTGTCCACTGGCATATACAATAACCCCATCAATTCCACACCCTATACTCTCCACAGTCATAGAAAATCGGAAGGTCCTTTGCAAGCTCTCTAACAAAAGTATCATTACCTCCTGGAATAAAACAATGATCACCCCCCCATTTCACAAGGATCATCCCGATCCCAGTACGCCATAGACAAATAGACATTCAAGAAGCATTTGCATATTCCGAATTTGCAAGATGCCAATTCAACAACATTAGCTCTTGTCGATCCTCAGCCACCTTATACACATGCGTAAAAACTTCAAGCGCATTTCCTAGATTAACATGTACAGATTTAACTTCCTCAATTATAGCCTGTCTAAGCTTACAAACTCTATCAAAAAAGTTACTAAAAGAAGCCTCTATCCTAGAATCAATCTCGGAGACAAATATCTCTCACCTTATGTAGGTGCAACCCCATTTTCCTAGCAAGAACTCCAAGTAGATTCCCATTTATTCCACTGCGCCGTGCCAAAGTTAATGTAGCCATGTTGTCGCAGAAAATTATAAGCAGAATCCACCATTGCTTTGAGCTCAGCCCAAATAGACTCAAGCGCATGCCCACGAGTTAACCAAGCAGAGACATGAGATCTCCAACGAGTAAGAATATGGTTTCTCACCGCAATATAATTAGCTTGCTCTCTGCCCCCAACCATAGACACTACATTAGCTTCAGTTTCTTCTTCGGTTAGCGAATCGACAGGAAAACCGACGGAGATTGCTATTAATGCCTCGACATCGACTTCTTTTGAAAGGCCGCCGCCAATTCTGTGGAGGCAGAAGGAAGGATTGCCGAAGGTTTCGGTGAATAAGCGTTTTCTACAGCGTCGTTTTTGGTTGTAGAGCAGGGAATGTGGAGCTAGGGTTTCGGGTTGCTGGATGGGGTCACAAGAGTCGTCCTGGGAGTCTGAAACTGGAGCTTCGAGTGTTGTATTGGGAAATGAAGAGTGGGTTTCTGATGAAGGTGGAAGGTTGTTTTCCGGTGAGCTTTGGTGGTCTTTGAGGTCGGGTTTTTGGGGAGGAGTCGTAGGAGACGACATGGTGTGCGTTATCGGAGGGGTCTTGAGGAGGGTCGGCGGTTTTTTCCATTTAGCTTATGGTGTCTTATTAGTGCACTGCTCTTTTTTTAAACTTTGCCTGGAAGTCAAAGGATCCTAAGCTGGGCTTCTTGACAGAACAGGCCCATTTTGTTTTTAATTTTCGCTATTTATTTATTTTCTTAATGCTAATAACTACTAAAAGAAAGAAAGAAAATTCCTGGACCATATCTTTGTAAGATCTATTATTAGATTTTATATACTATATTTTTTTAAAAAAAATATTTAATATACTATGTGAGTAGTTTAAATATTAACTCATTATTACATGAAGGAGAGAATCTTGTTTATCGACTTAAATCAAATAATTAAAATGTTAAAAATATAATATTTAAATATAAATAACAAAATAAAAGATCAATTAAAATTAATAGTAAGAAGAATTTAAATAAAAAAATACAGAACATGAAAAAAAAATTTATAAAAAAAATTATAAAAAATTGAACATATTCCGAATAATTTGAAAACACATAAAACAAAATTGAAAAAAAAATTTATCACAAAATTATATTAATCAGAAAATAAAAGGAACGAGTTATGAAAACTATAATATTTAAATAATTTAAAAATTTATGTCTAATAAATATTTAAAAAAGGTGGTCAAGATGTGAGGAAGAAGTCAAGGCATAGAAATCATCAGACCCTTAGAAATATACCTAACCTTTAAATTTTAAAAATAACAAAAGAATTATCAATATCAATTCCCAGCAAAGTTACTAATTTCTTCTAAAAAAGAAAAGTAAAAACAAAAATCTCTAATTCAGTACAGCCCATCGAGCGGAAGCCCATTTACACATATTGAGCCCAAACAATAGAGAATTTTTATAGGGACAGAGGCACGCAACTAACCCGAGCCAGACCGAAAAATCGAACCTCCCAACCTCCACGCTCTTTCTTTGGTTCCGTAAGGGTCTCCATTGCTGTCTCCTCCTCGAGCTCGAAGAGGAAATAAAAGAGAGGGAGATAGAGGCGAAGAGACAAACGATAAAGATGATAACGCGATCGAATTTGGCAGACCAATTAAGAGAGTATCAGATTCGATCCAAGCATGATTGGGCCTCTGTCTCCTTCTTTTCTTCCGCTTCTAATATCAGCTCTTCAAGGTACGTGCCTTTGGCGTATCCCTTCTTAAACTTTTCAATTTCAAAGGTTTTTCATTTCTTGATTGTTAGATCTCCGTTCTTAAAGTGTTGTGATTGCAAAGAAATTATAGTTTGCACAGGTTAGATCAGCTATGGTTTGGATTCTTTTTGACGGGTTGTGGGTTTTTCTTAAGGAATTTTGAATATGAAAGCTAAAAATTGAAGCTTCAGAGGATTTTTTTAATTAATTGAATCGGTTTAATAGTTTGGACGACACCCCCCCCCCTCCCCGGGGGGGTCAGTTTGAACACCAGGGAACTTCATTACCAGATGAAGAAGCATGCTTGCTTGTGTATGGGAAAATTTGAGGCGATTAAGAAAAAAAAGGAAGGAAACTAGGTGTTTAGATAAATCTAAATGGGTTCCTGAAAGATAGAATTTGGATTTGATCTATTCTCGAGCATTTTTGTATGGAGTGTCTATCGTTGAGGTGCGAACATGCAGTTTAGTTGTAGCAGGTTGAATCCATCATTACATCTAGCAAATTAACTATGTATATTTGAGCAAAATGTGAAGAGAGAGAAATGTATAGTGGGTTTAGAAGCTTGAACACTTGAACTCTCGAGGAATGATTATAGCTGTTTGATAGATGCTATTTAAAATTTCATTAACAACGTATTTTTCGAGCACTGGTGTTGTATCACTTGCAGGAAAAGAAACACTTTTTACCGGTTACTAGATGATTTCGATCATATGCAAGCCAATTACCACACATTAAGAGCATGTTTGGATGTGTGAAATTTCTGTGAACCTTTTGTTGGAGTAGCATTTATGAGTAAATCCTCTTTTATGCAGCTTTTTTTTTCAATTTCATGTTCTGAATGGGGGCAGTAAGTATCCGTAGCACCTAAAGGTCGTAATTTTCCTATTACAGCCGCTTCCCATATGCAAAGCAAAGATGCAAAATGAGCGGGAGATAAATGCTTTTAAGATGATATCCCTGTTAATTTCTTGTAGACAAAACTCTGATATTAATTCACCAAGAACATGGATGTCCACACTCCACAAAGGACAATAAAAATAAAGTTGAAATGAACATATTGTGAGCATAGGAATAACTTATGAAGGTGATAAATAGTGAGTATTAAAACAGAATATGATCCATTTTCTTAGGAAAGAAGTCAGTTTGGTGCTAGGGAACTTCTGACTTTTGCCTGCAATTTCATGCACGTGATTTTTGGGATGAGAAGCTGAGCTCTAAATTTGGATCGAATGAGGCATTGGGTTTTGTTGTTCAGGGAAAGATAATGGAATTGAGTTCTGTAGCTGATCATTGATACTCTATTTGATAGGATTGGGTGTTGAAGGGAACTTAGGGGATTGAAAAGGTTGTTTATAGTGAGCTTTAACATAGGATACAGTTTTGCCACATTTCGATCGTTTTTGATGTTAGTAGTTTCCTGTTGGAACTTTTGAAAAGGCAAAAGCAGTCCGGAGATAAACTAGTGTATATACCAGGTTAACTCAATTGTTTGTGACTTGTGTTAGTCGGAGATAATAATTCAATTGATAATGTTTGGGACATTTGCCTGATAAATGCGTTTCAGTTATTTTTACTTTTGTACACAGTGGTTGGGTGGTTGCAGAGCTAAACTGAAACTGAGGGTGGATTTATTTTCCTGCCCTGCATAGATTTGGATATTTCATGTTGCTGGTGACATTTCCTGGCAATTCATTTTATCAAATATTTACTTTTAATTAGTGAATGTTTCTCATGCTTGGTTATCATAGCTTAGAGAATACTGATACTCAACTCATCTATAATAGTCCCTGCATTGTTATTGTCCATGAATCAATCTTTCTTTGTATCATCTAAGATGGCATCGATTCTGACTTTGTTTCTTCTCTTTGTCCTGTGTATGCTTGCAGGGTGGACGTTGTGGTGTTTGTAATATGGGAACTTTTTATCATAGCATTCTTGGTTTTCTCTGCAGTTTCTTTATATTTTAGGCATATGCGACTTGCGTTTATCCTAGTATGCATCACTTTGCTATTGCTTATATGCATGAAAGTTACAAAGCAAGTTCGATTGGCTAGGAAAAAGAAGCGAAGGATGCTTCTTCCTTTATCTATGTAAACTTTACTAGCAGCGAGCCTTTTCCTAAACCAACACAACTTTGTTGTGTAGATTGATACAATTTCTGACCTTTGCATTGATCCTTTCCCCCCTGCTTTATTGCAATGTTTAATTGTATACCCAAAGCAAGTTGAACAAGGGATATGGTGAGGTGATCAATAAAATGGATGCTAATTGAATTGGAGATTTCTCATCACTTGGAATGGAAGATTGAGATGGTTTTGTTTGAGGCGGTGAGCCAGTGACAGGCATCAAATGTGGGTTGGGTGGGTGCTGGTGTTAGAAAGGTATTGTTTCTTTTTTGCTACATGCTTGTAGCATGGATAGCCGCTTTAAGAAGCTTTAGCCAGGCTTGATTTATGAGACAAATGTTTTTAATATGTATGGGATACAATTTTTGTTTTTGCTGGTATACATCCCTAATGTAAAGGAACGAGTTGGTGTTGAGAATTTCGGAGACTGTCTTTGTCATAGTTCCGATAAACAATTACCCTCTGCATCTGCATGACTCTGTACAAACCCTGGCAGTATTATTTTTTCTGGAATTTGGTGTGGAAGGTCTTGCTGAAAAATATCGTTATATATATATATATCAACTATAGTATCAGATGTTACATGCCAATATCAAGAGTAAGATTCAGACACTACAAACTAAGCTGGTGCGAGGGGAGAGATTCTTCAAGCAGTGGCTATGCTTGTCTCTCCAGAAGGCATTTTATCCAACGAAGATCAGATTTATAGCTTGGTTTTATATCAACCCTAGATGCAGTGCCGACTGCCATGGGTCGTCAAATTTGTTAGGACCCTGCTTACCGAGGCTTGAAGTAGTGAATTTCGATCCCAAGTCACAGCAGTCCATATTGCTCCAGCTACCACTAGTATGCTAAGCACCATCCCCAAGACTCCCAGTATCCAATCAAGGCACCAAATTGCACTATATTTTGTGGGGTTTTTAATCATTATCCACTTGAAACTTGGATATGCTATGGTAACTGGAAGTGCAATCCCTCCAATCAATCCTGCCAAACTAGTCAAGGAAGGAAGTGCCACGGATGTAAAGAATGCCAAGCATCCAAAGAAGATCTGAACACTGTTCGCAACCACCGTGGACATGGTTTCTTGATTTTGCCCGTATATCTAATCTCCAAATTGTCAAATACTGGCATTGCATATATCTGAAACGAGCTGAGGCAGCTAATGACAACGAATAGGCTTGTTAATCCTAGTAGCAACTTAGAGGTTTCATGTCCGTGATATTCCTGTCGAGCATCGAGCATCGAGCATCGAGCGTCCCTCTGTTTGGCACCTGCTCATTAGAAGCAGAACACAACATGTTATTGTTTCAAAAACGAGGCAAGGCAACATTTTTCATAGTCCTTGTGTTGTCGAGGCCTTAGTTTATCCTCGAGAGACCATTAAATATTTGTGCTTACCAAGTTACCAAAGCCCAATATCCCCCTATTGCACGAGGAAACAAGCACATTGCTATGATCAAATATGCCAACTTTACTCCTCTCCGCAACGGGACGGTTGCTTTGCGCTGGAAGACACAGTCCCCTGAAACATTCAGCACAAAAATCATATGACCAGATCCAATGCAAGATAAAAGGAAAAAAGCAAAAGCAAAAGCGATTGATGTATAGACTGTCTTATCTTCGACCTGGTTTCACGACCAAAAACTAGTGTGTATATAGTTAATGACAATATCATTTGTAAGAGAAGTTCTTTATGCATCAGAAAATGCATGCAAGCTGAATAAACTACAAGGTACTGGTTAATAAAATTGAAATTTGAAGCGTACGTGATTAAGATGGACTGATATTCGGCACGGAGATGATATATACAGGCAAGATGATGCTCACCGAAAGCAGCCATCGATGGTCGGAGGTATCTGCCATAACCCATCTCGGACTCCGATTCGTTTAGCTGAATCAATAGTCATAGAGTGTATAGCTGCCACATAAAAACTCGAGATAGACATAGAATTCCCCAAGTCCTGCAGCCAAATTGAAAAAAAAGAAAAACTAAAAATTTATATATACGAAAGCTAAACAATTTTATTAATTAAAATAAATTAATTTCACAGTTTTTGCTTCCTTGTTTATTTAGCTGCATAATTTAAAAAATAAAAGAGGTACTCTAAGAGAAATCTTTACAGGATCAGAATAAGAATAAAAAGATTCAATCAATACGAAAAAGAGTAAAAGGTTATAGTAAGAAAATTCAAAACAAGTACAAGGACCAAATCTGGATAAAACCCCATTGAAATATCGCAACACAAGATTGAAAGCAAGTCAGTTGCTATTAGAATAAGCTCAGTTTCTAATTAAACAGATAAGGTTTTCCATTTGATTCACAGAACATTGTACTAAACTACTAATAGATCAATGGTGAATTTCTTCTACTAGCGGATTTGTGAGCATAAAATTGGATGGATTACCGTTTTGGCTATCTGTTATCACTTGAGCTTCTATAAGATTCCTTTTCTCTTTCAGGAGCCTTACTCCAAAGATTGCTATGAGATGACCGCCTGTCATGGTTTCCTGGGCTTCCGCCGCATGCAGGTGTGCTTAGATAATATTTGTCATTCGATTCCGGCAAAAGTGTTCGATTATTAGGTCATGAACTCGTTTTAGTTTTTTATTATAAATTTCTTGATATTAACCCAACTAACTAATTCTTGAATTAATCCAACTGATCACCTAAATTTAGCTATAATTATATTAAAATCAATTCAAATTAAAATTTATTTTGAACTACGTTTAATTCATAGATTTACCAAGTTAACTTAACGGATCAGATTTAATAATTATAGTTTATACTCACAACATGAGATGATAAACTTGTTATGGTTCTAGTCTCCTTTTTAATTTTGTCTCATCTCCTTTTGTAGTTTGTACAAAGTAACCTGGAAAACATCCCCCGCCCACCACAATACTCATTCAAACAAATTATACTCGGTGAGGGCAGCATGCAAGACATCTGAAATCTATGTAGAGGGTATAAACAGATCTAGAAAATAAGAGTTCATTCTATACAATAAATAACACATGGGTTCATTCATATTAGAGTTAACTTCATAATTAAATTGTGGTTCCCATAACCTTAAATGCTGTAATTCGTGCAATCCCTCAATCTAATGTCTTTGAAGAATTATTCATTAACAATCATATAAATTATATCTTAAAATTTTATCTAATAGTTTAATTTTTTAGGTTAAATTGATTTTTTTATATAATATCAGAACATTAATAATTAAATGATCACGGGTTCAAATCTCATTATTTTTATTTATTTGATAAAAATTAAGTACAAGGTAATGTAAACCTGTATAAGTTTCAAGTTCAAATGACTTTTATTTGAAGAGATATATTAGAAAATAGAGCTCCATTTTTATTGTGAAAAAACAAAATCATTTTTAGTCTTGTTTTTGAAAGTAAAACACCATGTAACATCAATAAATTCATAAAAAAATTTGAAATAAATTTGAATTTGTTAAAAAAAAAATTATACCTTTAATTTACTTTTTATAACAATATGAGGGGTTAAAAACATCTAAATTAAAATCTTTTATCAAATGAAATTTATAAACACCAACATCAATTATTTTAGTTTTTAAAATATGTACAATCTATAATTTTTCTCTCCTTGATTTTCAGTGATTTTCTTTGTTCTCTAAATTCAGGAACTGAAACTTGAATAAAATAAAATTTTAAATCAAAATATAAAAGTAAAAAACCAAAAGGATCAAAACTTTAAACAAAACAACTTTAGGGACTGGATTTTTTAAAAACACGCCTTAAATAAAGGCTATTTTTTTTTGTTCACAAAGTTTAGTCCTCAAAGTTTAAAGCTATTTTTTACAACATAATTGAATCTTATCTTGTCAAATTAAGTATCACTTTAATGCTATAAAGATTTTTTTGACACCAAGATAAACTTGTAAAAGCTATTTAAAATGAATCATCATCTAAGATCTGAATCCACAAAATATTTTAGGATAAAATTAAAAAAAAAGTTGTAATCAAAATAAAAAATATTGGTACGAAAATAAACCAAAACATTGCTCCAATTCATCCAAGGTAATTTCTTCTTGATACACGGTGTTGCAACAGGAAAATCAACACACCATTTAGCTTTAGCTTTTTCTTTCATTTGTCTCTTTACATACTTATATCCTATTTTTACACAACAGGAAAATCAATAGACATATAAATCATTCAGTTACAGACTACCCAATGACACAGTCTGGAGCTTGTATACCCTGAACTTGTATTTAATCCAATTAAAACAAGAAAGGATCACAACTCTTATTAAGCAGATAAACATACGGGCGAAGTCTTATCAGAGCTCAAGAACAGCTATATAAACACGAACATTGTAAATGACCATATGTACGCCTGCTCTTCCTATGACCTTGCTTGCGTAAGCCTAAACCATTCAGAGCTTGGAGGTTGCGAGCTTGATAAGATCCTTTCGGAGAATCTTGCCAGACGGATTCTTAGGTATGGCAGCAACGTATGCGACTCTCCGAATTCTTTTGTATGGCGCCACCTATATATATATATATATAGCAGCTTCGAAATTAGAAAAAATGAGACCTGATTTGCGCGAAACCATATGATAAAAAAGAACTGATTTGAGAACACACCTGTCCTGCTATGAAATCCATGACAGATTTCTCGGATAAATTACTTCCAGCTTTTCTTACCACGTAAGCCATGGGGAACTGCCCAACCTGCTCGTCAGGAAACCTGATACAGTATCACATATAATGCAAGGTTAGATTGAATTCCCAAGTTCATTTCTACCAGGAGGTAAGAACTTCTTACGGTATTACAGCAGCATCAGAAATCTCTGGGTGAGTTAGTAGCAATGCCTCTAGTTCTGCCGGAGGGACCTACCATGTCAACAGACAATCATTAAAGCATGCCCATCATTTTACATTTCCAAGAGAAAACACAAAAAAAAAGTGTCTAGTGTTCAATATTTCCGCGTTTAAGAATTTACTTCATGATTAATACTTGTCGCTTTAAAGAATATCTATATGAAATGATAAAATGAATCTTCCATTCACCTGATAACCCTTGTATTTAATCAGCTCCTTTAACCGATCAACCACGAAAATGAAGCCATCATCATCAATGTAGCAGAGATCTCCTGTTCTTAACCATCCCTCTGAATCGATAGTTGATGAAGTAGCTTCAGCGTTACTAAAGTAACCTGAAAAAAGCCCCCACCACAATAGGTGATCAAACAAATTATACTCGATGAGGGCAACATGCAAGACATCTGAAATCTATGCAAAATCAATATCGAAATTAGGTCACATTGTGATTTCATGAAGGTCAGCACGTTCCATAAAGGGGAAAACATTGGAATTTAAGCTTGAAATCAACATGCCAAAGCTCTGTGACATAGAGTATACCATCATGTTATCACCAAATTAAAGACTACATCATTATATCATGTGATGACAAAGACCACACGCTGCATCTACAACAGGAAGTCTTCATGAAACGATGGATTAAAGTGGTACCCCAACTTTTAGGTCCACTCGCACAGGCATTAAAAAGAGGAATGATTTGCCGCAGCGCAGCTAAAAAAGAGGTTAAGAAACTGGTGAGGTAAAGGTAGTGCACTTCTTAATAAATAAATAAATTTGCCTTTCCTTTTGAGATATAAAAGTTACCGACAGATCCAGAAAACAATAATATATAACAGAGTGGACCTGCCATTTTAAAATTTAAAGTGCAGAACATGAATAACTCATCTTTCTTTCACCACTTCTCATCGAATACAATGATGGCACGGGAGGACTAGTGAACCAAGCTCCTCATTCTATACAATACATATTGCCCCACACCACGTATACTTTTGGACATAGGAGTAAAACCCGGTTCAGCTGGTGGGTTGATCCAGAACCTGGTAAACCTAAGACCTTAACCAGGTTTTTCACATATGAAAATTAGAGTTGTATTTGTCTCGGATAAACTCACGGGCGAGGCCCGACATATATAATTTATTTTCATTAACAAAACAATGTTGTTTTGCTTTAGGGACTGAAATGCCGACCTCCCCTTCTTCTTCCTCTGTTCTTCATTTCTTCTTCCATTTATTCTAGAGCCGTTTACAATTTTGAGAAAAAATTGAAAAACTCACTCCAACTCTCGCTCCCTCTGTTCTTCATTTCTTTCCGACACTACTACTTCAAAAGTTCACTTCAAAAGTTCATTGTTTCCTATTATAGATAATTCATTCTTCCCCGCTGTTGCCAAGTCTTTTTTTTTTTTTGTTAATTATGGGTATCGGGTTAGCTTGCACGTGCCTCGAATAATCCTTCAAGATCCTAAAGTTCATAATCATGCAAGTCTTCAATGAACTTAAAGTTTATGGCACTCGAACCAGTGATTTCTAGTGAGCAAACTCAGGATCTGATTAATTAAGCTACACCTCTCAAGATTGTTGTTACCAATTCTTGCTATCCTATAAGCTAACTGGTATTTACCACAAGAAGTTTTTACAAGGATTACCATGGTGAATGGTGACATTGTTTTTTTTTCTATTTGCAGGTATTTGAGCGGTGAGAACAAGTTCACGGGTTCAAGGAAAAGTCTAATAGTGGACATTTATAGTCGAGGTTTGATTATCATTTTCAACTATTATAAATTGTGGTATGATAGCCTAATTGTGTTCTTGAAACAACTTATAGATGTGTTGGTATTTTCTTTCCAGCAAAAACATGTCTATAACTCATGTTGCTTTATTACGCGCCATTGTCAGTTTCAATCGTGCATCGGTATCATGCCTTCTCTGTAACTGGATAGCTAGAGCTTGTAGGTTGTCACTGTGTCCAGCAATCTAGGGTACACAACTGCATTGTATCAAAAACTTGTAAAAGATTTCCCTGATTGATGCTATTTTAGAATTCCCATTTGTTAAAAAAAAAAAGCAACGATTGGCTACTTCCGAAAAGGGTCATGATTGTAACTATAAACATGACACTTGATTCAAATTTTGTTTATTTGGACATAAAAGAGCTTAACATGTTTATCGTACAAAAGTGAAAGCGTTAACTAGGTGTTGTATTAGTTTTCAATGTGTTTTTATATCAAATATGAATTATAATATTATAAAATCTTGAACTTTTTAGTAAAAAAAATATTATTTATAATGAAATATCTATCAAAATATAAAATATAAAATTATAAGTAGTTAATTGTTTTTGCCCTTTGATTTGTAGTTTGCTTAGTTGTTTTTGCCAATATGTGCTGAATTAATTGTTTTTGTCAATATGTGCTGAATTAATTGTTTTTGTCAATATGTGCTGAATTAATTGTTTTTGTTAGCAAGCAGTGTTTGTCAATTAATTGCTTTTGTTTAAAAGTTGTTTTTTTTTTTGTTAAGTTAAATTTTTTATCAAAGTGGATTCGTGAAATATATTTGCATTATTTTTTTGACAAGTTCATTAGGTCAATTTCTAATTCTATCATCGGAAGAAATAAATGACACGTGCAATTATAATATTCTAACACGACAAAAACAACCAAACAAAAAAAAAACAAAACACAGAAAAAGAAAGCAACATACAGCCTACCTTTCATGACAGAAGGAGCTCGGAGCCAAAGCTCACCGGTCTGGTTCACCAGCAAAGCTTTACCACTCTCCGGGTCCACAATCTTGGCCTCCGTGTTCGGCGACAATAGCCCTGCCGTACCATACCTCCTACTCTCCTCCAACGTATCCGTCGAAGCACCAATCCCCGCCGATTCCGTGAGCCCATAACCTTGTAAAATCGTAACCCCTGGATACTTCTCCGAAAACCCTTCAACCATTTCCTTACTCAATGGAGCTCCGCCTGATAAAACAAAATTCAACGAACTCAAATCATACCTCTCCCGTATCTGATCAGCCCCGTTGATCAGCGCGACTAGTATCGGCGGCACGAGTGGTAAATAAGTGGCCCGGTATTTCACAATCGTCGATAACATCTCCCCCATTTCGAATTTTGAGAGAACGATGACCGTTGACCCTGCTGCCAGAATTCCTGTGGCAAACGCTGCTAAACCGTAGATGTGAAACATCGGGACCGTACAGATAAATTTGTGATCTCCTTCGTTTAATCTGAACCGTTCAACAATCGTTTGCACCATAGCGATTAAGTTCTTGTGTGAGGACACCACACCTTTGCTTTCTCCTGTTGTGCCTGAAGAGTAGAGTAGCGTCGCTGTGTCATCCTGGTTGACTTGCTCTCTAACTCGGATCCCACTTGGTTCTTTTTTTACCATTTCACTTAATGTTGTCACAATTTTGGCGTTTGTTTTAGTGGAGGCATCAGTGATCCCATCGTCTATGAGGATGATGGCGAGGTTTGAGTTTGACTCGGTGAGTTTGGCAAGGAGTTCAGGAGTAGTGAAAGCGAGTGAAGGTTTCGAGTTGGCAATTTGTTTAGCGATTTCACGAGGAGTGTTGAGAGGATTAGTGGTGGTAATTACAGCGCCTAAAGACATGACGGAGAGGCAAACGATGGGGAAGAAGATGGAGTTCGGAGAAAGTAAGAGGATGACGTGGCCTTTGCGGATTCCCATGTCGTAGAGACAAGTGGAAACGGAATCTACTGCTTTCCACAGGTCTTTGAAGGAGAGGTGGCGGCCGGTAGCTGCGTCGATGAAGGCTGTTTTGCCGTGGTGAGGACGGGAGGAGATGAAGGTGGTGACGTCTAGGAAGTCAGTTAGTGGGAGTGGGATTGGCTTGCGTTTGCTGTAGAAAACAGAGTTTGATTTGCAAAAGCCGCTTCTTGGGTCGATTGTGAGGTTGTTGTTGTCTGCCATGGCTGCAAGATTATAGAGCAAGATCTCTCTCAAATCTAGCAACTGGCTGTTGTGGTTCTTTCTTCTCTTGACAGAAAGAGGACTATTTATGCACAGGTCGTCACTCGTCAAAAAAGTCGATGGTGATGGCCGACATTTTTAGCTAATTAATTATAAGTTCGTCCTTGTAGTTTACCAAAATTGATTAATAAATCTCTATAGTATCATAATTTGTAAAATAGTCCCTTGATTGATATTAATCATCTACAATTTAGAGAGATATTGTATTAGTTTATGCTTTTTGTTCAACCATAAAAAAAAAAAATACCTAGTTAATCAAATAACTTTTGTTTTTGCACTAAACTCAAAAGAAAAAACTTAAGAGGCGATTTCAAATTTTAGTTTTGTAAAAGTTAAAATAATATATTTTTCATTCATGGAGATCTTTTTTATTTATTTATTTTGCATACAAAAATTTATCTTATAGAAGTTTTAACCAATTTTATATTTTTTAAAACCTATTTTTTAAAAAACCACAACTAAAAATATTTTTTAAACTAATTATTTAAATTATAACTGCAAAAGTAGACATAATATCAAACACATGTTATAGACTTTTTAGTAGTTGATTCCTCTCTTCACCTACTTATTTTTCTTTATCATGTTTTTCATGAAACATTAAATAAACTTAAATGAAAAAAGAAACATGTAATTAATAAAAGGACTAAATTATAAACAAATTAAAAATTTAGAGGCTAAAAATATATATTTTAAAACCTCAAAGATTAATTGGTTAGTTTTTCTAAACTATAAGGATTAAGTTAAGACATTGCTTTTCCATCTTTGTCTGTTCTTTTTGGATTTTCAGGACAATACTATCTATCCACTAATACTAAAACTTATTCGGTTGGTTTGATTTTTTTCTAGAATTGATTTTTTTTTTATATTAAATCTACCAATTTATTTACGAAACTCGATGTGAATAGATTTAAATTTTCATTAACTGATAACTTGCAATCCTTCTAGTCTTATTTATAAGTTAAACAATATAGATAACACTTGTATTAATTTGTGTTTAAAAGCAATCTATTGAAACGAATCAATAATAAATTTAATAGTATGGAATTATTATTATTATTATTATTATTATTATTATTGAGTAAATTAAATAATATATACACCAACAAGTTATAATACTATCTTGGTACTAAATTAAAGTCACCAGAACATATATTAATGGTTGAAATTTATATTCTAGGAACACGTGTACTAGTTACTTAGAATATTTGTGTAATTATTAATAAAAATAAGGGTACATTAGATAACTTCATATAAATGATGTGTGCATATGAGTGAAGAAGAAAAATCACAATACCAAAACCCTAGGTTTCAAAGCAATTTAATGTCCCAGGATATTTATGATTTTCTGAAATTTAAACTGCCTTACATTACCAAACACAAAAATAATTTTTTTTAATTTTGTTTTGGTTGATGTTATATTTTTTTAATTCAATTAATAGATTTTATTTTTAAAGCATTTTAATTTGTCAATATAGTACTGTTTTTATATATACATATATACATATATATATATATGTATATTTTAAAATATTAATTCATCATATATAATTTTAATTCAAATTCAAAAATAAATTAACTCGAGATTATACAATCTAAATGTCAAACATAATATCAAGAATCTAAATATAATTTTAAAATTTAAATATTTTTATTTAACAATTAATAGAACGATGGTTTGCACCAAATTTCCAATGAACTCATTATTGAGTAACAAAATTAGAAAAAATAATAATTTTAAAAAATAACACAATAAAATGACCTAGCTCTATCAGGATCAACTTACAAAACTCGTGATTTAAGTTATGAAATTAAGATAATTTTTTAGAAAACAAATTGAAATTATTGACAAAATTTGACTTATAATCAAACAAATGTTGAAGATGTTGAATCATGAATCTGAGAAGAATTATCAATTAAAAAAATAGACAAAAAAAAAACTAAAATAAATTTAATTAATTTGTTAAACCTACATAGTTCAAGATAATTACCAAAAAAAAAAAACACAACAAAACATGAAGTAAAGTCTCTAGCAAACCAATCGTTGAAGAATTGAATTATAAAAAAAGCAAAAAAAATTATTCACGAAACAGAATGACTGGAATATAACCAAAATATTATGCTGGAAATGGCCTGAAATCTTCAACGAGATGAAATTTGTTCTATGTTATTTTGTTTTTTTGGGTAACACGCCTGCCGTTTTGTTGAATTGCCAGTCATATATATTCGAGCTGGAACGTACTGGACTAAGAAATTGTAAATAGAGAAGATTGAAAATCTGCAGATAAGGTCCATCCTCTCAATTCTACTAATAAATTGTATATAGATTAGATTATATATACACCAGAGTAAAGCTAAACGCAGCACATGCACGTGGATTCTTCTTGTTTAACGTCGGTTCAAGGAAAATCTTATCAGACAAGAATTCTTCAACAGGCAATAAATATCCCAATCTTCGCGTGTTTGCATCATCTCCGAACTTAACTTTTTAATTATTTTTTGTTAATCTATTTGTGTGTTGTTAGTGCTTCCTTTTTTTTTTTTTTTTTTTAATTGACACATATTGGTGGTTTTGCCGGCATATAAATAAATTAATTTGAGTTGATTTAATCTTTTTTAAAAATCAAAATTATATTATTTTGAATTTAAAAAAAAAACTAACAAGTTTTGATTCTAAGAGTTAACTAGATTAATTTTATATTATTTTTTTTATATTTAATCCATATTAAAAATCAAAATAGCTAGGTATTAAATTGATTTGTTTAATAATGTTTGATTTACGAGAGAAGAAAAGATATAGAAAAGCCAACATGAAATGAGATTAGATTTGGATAATTTAATCAGGCATAATATACTTCAATCTAGCGCGAGATTTATATTATTGTAAGTAATTCATGGGTGAGAGAACTAGAAGATTAGTTAAAAAAACAAGCGAGAATATGTTTCTATCCATGTGACGATTAATGCTGTGCACGTGCAAATATTTTGTCCTTTTGCATGCTGTTTCTAACCTTAATTATATGAAAAAATAAAAAATTATAAATCAGGTTGAAGATTAATGAAGTTAAAGATATTGAAATTTTTTTATTAGCTATATGTACAAAATATGGAAGGACTTGTAAAATAAACAAGAGGAAGACTTGATATAAAATATACAAAAAAAATATAAAATGGTCAAGAAAGAAATTATACGGTGGCCTATTTCTAATTTTCCAATTAATCAATATTTTGAATCATGTCATGTTCATATTCGAAAAGAAAATTAATTTTCAATTCTTATAACTACTTTTGAATTCAATGGTTGAAATTATTTGAGGAAAAAAATAAATTTATTATTTTTAATATTTAATGAAATATTATTTAATTTATATTTCATGAACGCAATTAAATATGAAAGAATCTCATACAATTCTTTTTAGCATGAGTGGACGACATACCAATAAGAAATTGGCATTTGTTAATCGAAAGAAGGAGAAGAGAAGAACGTTATAGTATTGGAAAGGTCTGGCCCAAAATTTAGGACCGAGGCCCACATATTAAAGTGACCCAACCCAAATATAATATTGGACAGGTTCTAGCCCATTCCTTGCCTCGATTATACGGGCCCAATATTTGCACCAGGGCAAGGTCAGGCGCGGCATCGGCACACGAAGAAATTCCGAGATAAAATTTTAATTTACTAATCTAAAATCAAATGGCTCTCGGTAACAAAATCATACTTGCAGTCCTGGGCACCAATTGATCATTCCAGAGATAGAGGAGAGTGAAAGAGATGGCAGGAGGGCATGGAGAGGGCATCAATTACAAAGGCTTGACTATGCATAAGCCAAAGCGATGGCATGTAGTCACTGGAAAGGGCTTGTGTGCTGTCATGTGGTTAGTTGCTATCCTCCATTGCTTTTCCCCCTTTCCAGCTTCAAACCCTAGATTTGATCTTAACCTTGTTTTAATCTGATTTTGGTATGTATTAATTTTCCGATCTGGTTTACTGTTAGCTCTGGATTGTTGAATTAAAAAAAAAACTCATGGAATTTTTTTGCTCTTGATCTGAAGTAAGGAAGCTGACTGTTGGGGTTTTGTTGTAATTTTTGTTTTCAGGTTTTGGGTACTTTACAGGGCGAAGCAAGATGGCCCTGTAGTACTGGTAAGAGTTGATTTTTTTTTAAGAAAAATTTCTTTCCTTTATGAATGATTTGCATTGGGCATTTAATTCAATTGGAAGGGATTATGCTGTGTTTTTCAGGGCTGGAGACATCCGTGGGAGGGCCATGGTGACCATGGCCATGAGAGTGGACACTAGGTAATTTCTCGCGCATTACTTTTATCTTCTTTGCTGAGGATGTGAACGCAGCGTAAATAAATTGCATCGCTAGTCAGTTTAAGGAGCAACCTCCAATTGTTATAGTCTCTTGTTATTAATTGGATTCACAGTTTATTTATTTATTTTATGAAGGAATTGATAGATATTCCTGATATTCTTTAAATTATCATTTTAGTTTTGTCGTGAATTGGTTTGCCGATACCCGGTGTATCCAAAACCAATTATATTTGTGTGGAACTGCCACTGATTGTAATTAAATTTAAACTGTTTTTGTTTTGGATGGGTGTTTATTGTGTGATATAAAAACTGGAGATCGATTTGGTGTCCATTTTTCAATCATGAGGAGATCTAAAGGATCTGTGTGCTTGCGCTATGCCATCGTAGGAATAGTACTGTTGATTGAAGGCTATTATTTGGATTTTCTTGGGAATATGTGTGGGGATGTTTGTTTTAGAGCCATGATAGCGTTGGTAGATTGACCTAAAAGGATTTGTATGGTTATATACTTTAGATATGGAGCTTTTAGTTATGGATTTATTGCCATTGTAATTATTTTGCTCCCAAATTGGTTATAGGAAAATCGTGCACTTCTTGTTGATACAAATCAGGTTGTCTAAAATGATATCCTCATTTGAGGCATACTTTTTGATCCCCTGCTAATCTTTTGAGCCAAAGTGTTTTTTCAAAATCCTGCCAACCATTGTGTAACAAGAACTTGACAATCTTCTTTTTTACTTTAACTTAGTGGGCGGTAAATGGCTGTGATTTTTATGATGAGGATAAAGATTATTTTTTTTTGTGAAATTGATTAGATGAGAAAAGCATTATCATGGACCCCTTTTATTCTATGCAAGCAAAAGTTGTTTACTGAACCTGATGGCCCTGAGGATTTTCTTTCACTTCTTGGAAATTTCATATTGGGTAGTCGAATATGGTTGATGTACTTCTCACTTTCATTGTGCCCATTTCAAGAAATGGATGGCATCATGGTTGATTTTGTGTGAAATATTTTGAAGGTATTCACTGGTGGGGTCGTTGTGCTCTCATGATCTGTAGACTGTAGCCCATTTATGGAAGTGGCATGCTGCAACATCTCAAGCACTGGATTGAAAAACAAAAAAATAGTTGTCAATCTTATCTTTTAACAAGACAAAAAAAAAAAAAAAAAAACCACGAGTTAGAAACAAACATCATAATTTGTCTCACAACATCATGCATATAGTTGTTATTTAGTTTTCTGTTCTTTGCTTAACCTCAGTTCATTAGAAAGTGAACGTTCAGTTTAATTTGGTGGTCACTACTTATGCATGTCATAGCTATTTCTAGTTATCTGACATTCTTGACAAGCATTTTGTTTTCGTCCTCAGATTTTGTATCAGCAATTTATTTTACCAATATTAGAATTTATAAGGAAATGGGGCAACCATACTGTTATTTTGCTGATTTCAGGCATCCCATTGAAGAATGAAGATCAATAGCCAACCGTAAATGTATTTGTCGATGGGTTGTTGGCCATGCTGTCTTGATGAGCCCTGTTTCTTTCTTCGTTTCAATAAAGTGGTGGCGGAAAAAGATTCCCGCGTACATTGAAACCCTTTTTAACATGCTTCTTTGTGATCATGGATTTTAGTTTGTATGTATTCTTCTCTAGACATGGGCACTTCTCTGTGTATCATGCTGTATCAGTTCATCCCAGCATGTTTTCGGTGCCAGGCAAGGTATCATTTGCTTTTCCCACTGTTCTCTATGTAGCAAATCATGGTAAAACATCAGCCTTGTGCTCTAACCCTTCACAGCATCAAAATTTCGAACTATTTTCCAATGTTTCCAACGAGGTAATGATATATATATCTATCACACAACTATTTCCCAATTGCGCGATGGAAGAAACGATTAGAACTAATGGAATGCTTGACACGTAACTGCCCTCGGCGCGATGGTTCAGGTCACATTGTTCATGGGCCTAAATTTAAATAAAGCAGCCTGGTGTCCAACACTGATGCTTGAGACACATATTAGTTGGGCCTCAGGCTCCTGCATATCTTTCCTACCGAATTTTAAAAGGTCTCCACAGGATCCAAGTTCAACTAGCAAGGTCTAGTCATCAGATGCCGAAATTATGAAGATTTTAAGTGTAAATCGCACGACAGATTGCATTTTGCAAGATTTGGTTGCTATGTAACTGTAGATGTCAATAACTTGTGTTAACAGTTGGAGTCTCTCAAGATTTTTTTTTTTTTAATTCAAGAGTAGATTCAATGTTTTAACTGAGTTGGTATTAGATTAACTAGATCAACTTAAATTTTTGATTATATTAATTGGGTTAGTTGGGTTTTTTTTTAAAATTTTTTTTTTAATTTCAATTAGTTCAAGTTTTGAGTTAATCTACCGAGCTAGTTTAAATTTTAAAATAATAATTGGAGTTGACAAGTTGAATTTGTTTAATAGGTGTAACAAATCTGGTATAAACAACATAATTATTATGCAAATCGAAAAGGAAACATTAACCTAAACAAGTATTAAATCTTGTTGTTAATTACCCAAACATTTGGAAGGGCGTCAAATGGGTGATAGGCTGGCAACTTGGCATGTCTATTAACATTATTACAACTGCACATCTTTTTTCCTTTTTTAATGAAAATAATCCAGACAACATAAGGGATGCATTACCATGATATTTCTATAACGCAGACATGGGAATATCCATTTATTGCCCTGTTCTCAGATCTCCAATTTTCTTTCAAGTTGCATGGTAGAATATTAAGCTTCTTTACTTGATTGTCGGGTGTCCAACAAGCCTTTGCCTACTTCTTCACGGGTAATGATTATTCGCATGTTGGATGCTTGAGCAACTGCGCTGAAAGAGCACAAGCAGCATAAATGGAAAAAAAAGTAGAGTGGTCGAGGCATTCATGCATGCCTTCCTTCTTTCTATTGACACATGGTTTTAAAAGGCTTTTCTATTCTTGACTAACTTATGCTTACGTGAATTTGGTAGCCTATATTCTAGGTCATGGATTGAGTTCATGAATTTAGATCATGTAAGCAAGGTTCCAGCTTAGCTGGTACCGTGGAATTAAGGAAATGGTATTAGTTTTTCTTTTTTT
>Ga0325410_1001911_pt1 | contig 23286 bp, 10 predicted proteins | sample PopdelMetagenome_16_FD_206182 | JGI IMG/M metagenome (GOLD analysis project Ga0325410, IMG submission 206182) | Populus deltoides microbial communities from Bellville, Georgia, United States - Xylem-PdIQD-R3 | ecosystem: Host-associated > Plants > Phyllosphere > Stem > Wood/Secondary xylem...
AAAAAAAAGAGAAAATTATTAACTAATAATTATTTGTTCATTTGAGATAAATAAATCATTAGCTTGCTTGCCTTGAGATGGGAATGCATGCCACTTTCAAACAATTTCCATTGCCAGTGTATAAAATATAAATTTCAATATTTAGGAAATAATAATCATTTACCAGAATGATACAATGGGCTGGATAAATTAAAATAAAAATTCTTTTGAATTATCACGTTGTAAAATATCATAGCTGTGGCGGGCTTGGTTTGCACCCCAATGATGGGCCTAGGATTTGTATCCTTATCACTGGACGCATTATACAAATCACGAGTCATGACTCATAAGAAACAGCAGCCCAAAACCCTATGGGTCATGAATCATGATACTTACCTGGGAGGTCAGGGTCTAGCTCTGAGTGCGAAAGTGCACTTTTTTCGGCATAGATACATCATGTGATCAATTGCTTCACTAAACCTGACGAGGATGACTCGACTTCCAAGAAGCCATGTTAGCCTTAAGGCCCACAACACACTAGTCTCCAGATTGGATCCATGGTGTTCATATAACCCAACAAGCAGCACCGAAAGTATTTAGAAACATGTTGGCAGTTATTTTTTAAAATATATTTTTAGAAATATATTAAAATAATATTTTTTTATTTTTAAAAAATATTTTTGATATTAATACATCAAAATAATTTAAAAACATCAAAAAATAATCATTTTAAAGTAAAGAAAATATATTTAATTGTTTTTTAAATGTAAAACCAATCAGGCTTTTAGTGGAAGATTGGAAAACACACACTCTAACCCTAAACTATAGATATAAAACTCGGTCTGGATCGGTGGGTTGACATGAAGCCTTGTCCAGGCTTCAAATGGTCAAGACTTGGATCTACAACTGACCCAACCAAACTCGGATGAAACTTAAACTTTTTTTTATATTTTTTTAATAAACTTAAAAAATATAAAATTATTTTTCAGATACTTTGCCTCACGTATTTTTTTATAACTTACATCCCTATGAAATGTTTTTTATTTTTTCTATGTGAAATAGCTATATATATAGTTTTCATTCACATGGAATATTTTTGAACTTTTTCTCGTTAATACCTGTATATATAATTTTCATTTACATGAAATGTTTTTAAACTTTTCCATGTAAAATAATTATATATATAGCGTTCATTCACATATATTTTTTCATAATCTCCCCTCTTCTCTCTCTCTCTCTCTCTCTCTCTCTATATATATATATATATATATATATATATATATATATATATATATATTACGTGTAAATAAAATTTTTTTTAACTATTTCATGTTGGATAGTTATATATAATTTACATGCAAGATACTAAAACCTCCAGTATATATTTTTAGTTTTTTAACTTGACTCTGGTCAACTTATATGACCAAAGACCCAACTCCGTATCCAAATTAATTCTCGTACTTAGTTTAATAACTATATATGAGACTACTTCATACACTAAACTAAAGATTGATAAAACTCATATGCACTCTTTTCATAAGTGAGCCCCACTAAACAATATTAAAAGTATGCCATGTCCAATAGAAGACTCACACGTAACATCATCTTATTTTTAACTTAACAGTAAATCATCAACCATCATAGAATATTATTTCAAATGATTGACTCTAGAATATATAACACATAGTTTTTTTCTCCTTGACCCTCGTCTCCATGCAAATTAAAGTGGTCCATGGCCATATAAAATGTCAATGAACCATTATAGAAAGGTTTTTAATTTCCTTGTTCGTTCTTCTCTACTTCTATATTTTTTTCTAAACTTTAGAAATAAACAAATAACGATCTTTACAAAATTATTATTATTTTTCTAGTTTAGTTTGTGCACACAACGACTAATTTCACAGATCTTAAAGTTGACGATCATATAAATCTCTAGTAATTATTATATTAACAACTACATAACTTGAACTTAAAATCATAATAAAAACATGTTGATTAGAATTATTTCTTTTAGGTATGCTGACTTCAAACCCAAAAGGTCTCACATTCTCTAAGCCCCAGACTTGTTTTATAGTTTATTTTCAAATCCAATGATATGTTATTAACGTGTAAATCTAATTATTAGTTTTAAAAAGGGCTTAATTCTCTAAGTAAATTTCATGAAGTTTAATTAAAATTATCATTTTTTTATTAGACCGATATATTATTATTATTATTATTATTATTATTATTAAATAAAAATTGATAGTTAATGTTTTTCATTTTATTTTATGGTATTTGAACGTTTTGAAATGTAATTGTATTCATTTCAATTCCAATAAAAGAACATTCTAGTGGTTTAATTTATATTTTTGAGTAAAAATTAAACATAGCTATGAGAAATTCCACATTAAAACAACTTTAAATAATTTTAATTTACCAAAAAATAAAAAAAATAATTATTTGTAGAAATCTATGAGAAAAGTAAATAAATAAAGAAAAACAAAAAAATAGACAAGGCCCAGGGGCTCCCGGCATGATGTGGGCCTGGTTTACAAGGCCTGAGAACCTGGCCCTTTACTAATTAAAAGAAACCAGGCAGGGCGATGCACCATCTGCCGTCCTTGCCCCTCGAAACATTATTCCCCTTTCTTTTCACAGAAAAGCCTAGGAAAAATCATCTTAACAAAGTGCATATATCATTTTCAATCTTGAAATACAATTTAAATATATTAAAAACTAAAAAAAAATCAAACCAAAATCCAAACGTTAATTATATTTCCAAGGCACGTTGCATTACAAGTTGAATAAAAAAAATAATACCACAAAGCACTCTATAATAAGATTATTAAAATTACAATTCAACTCGTAAAATATAAATTTTACAACTTAATATATATTTAACACATAGAATTATTTTAAAAACTTAAAAATTAATAAAATTATGTTGAAATTATATGATTTTATAAATTAATATATATTTAATATGCAAAATTATTTTAAAAACTCAAAAATTAATAAAATCAGATTAAAATCAAATAAAATCACAAAAAAATCATGATTTTAATACCCATTTTAGGATTTCAGCAGCATATCTAATTTTTATGTTAAAGGGAGCCAAAGTCTATTGTCGGTAAGTCATGCATTACGGATTTGACTGGCTACTCTAGCCATGAGCTTGTAGGGCCAGCTATATTGAAAAGCTTTGACATAAAAAAAACAAAAAAGTACATCTGCAGCAGCAGTAGAGCTGTTTGTTTTTGTTTCTTTAAAATATTTCAAGAATTTAAATATAAAATATTTTTTAAAAATAATTACTATTGAGAGGGAAAAGGAGGACTAATATTGGTTACGATGGCGGCCTGAAGTTGGTCTTCGTACATTTAACATGAAAAAGGATCTTCACCAATAATCCTTACTCGAAAAGGATAGTAAAGTAATTTCATGGAGACTCTTGTTCTCCAACAGTCAAATAAAATTAAGATTCTTTTGCAACGTGTTTTTTAAATAATTTTAAGAAGAAATTTAAACAAGTTAAACGTGTTTTTTAAATAAAAATATATGTAATTTTTTATTTGCAGATTTGGTAATGAATTTTTATTCAAAAATTCATGTTCTCGTTTATGCTCTCTGCCGTCTATTTTATGCTCCCTGTCTCCTTTTCGTTTGTTTTATTGATGGCAAATTTAGTAAAAAAAATATGTTCAATTTATTCATATATTCATTTTATGCTCTTAGAAATGGCGAGGAAAACAAAAAAAGAAAATACAGAATTGCCGAGTAAAATGGGAAGGAAAACATTTTGTGAGTTCTTTATGCATGCTTCTGGATTATATGAATTGTTATGTATAACATGTGTATTATGGTGCTTTTTTTTAATAAAAATTTAATTAGAATTATATTATATTTGGATTGATTAGAGGGTTAATTTGAATTATATATAAATTTTTATTTAAACTATGTATTTTAAAGTGATTAAACTATTTGTAAGAATTCATGAGAAAACATTTTGTTTACATTTTTATTTTTATATATATTATTTTTTTAAAAATCATTTATAATATTAAGTTTACTGTGATAGTGAATTTTTAATTTAAAGTGATTGTTACATCAAATAATACTATTTCTAAGTTTTTTTTCTTTATTTAAAATAAAAAAAACTATTAAATCAGTGAATCTTTACATCTATATAAATTGGATTGGAGTTTAGTGTGTGTGTATATTCATATTGATTTCGATCATAATTCTTTTTATTAATATATATATTAATTAGATTAAGTTTAAAAAACAATATTATAAACGCATTATTTATATTAGATTATTGCATTAAAAAAATCAATAAATTTTCTCTTGTATATTCCAAAGTACTAATTATCAATCAAGTTTTGTTAATCATTAAACAGACTCTTTGAAGTTACTAAAATCAAATATATAATAACTCAGATCTGAATATAATATTGATAAAAATGAATGCAAGATAATCCAATTAAATTGAACATGCTAAAAATTGAGTTGATACATGCAACAATTCAATTTCATTTAAAAATATGGTTGTTTTTACATTTTAAAAAAATTTATATTTTTTTACTTTAAATTATTTTTTTATTTATGTTTTTAATACTGTTTGATATCTAATGTAAAAAATAAATGCTAAAAATTAAAAAAATATTATATCAAAATATTTTTAATTAAAAAATATTTTAAAAAATAATCCTACTGTATAATTAAAATAAATAAACCACAGCTTAATTACTTTCCATGACAAAAAATAAACCCCTTTAACCCACGTCAAAACTCAGTCAAACACGGACAACTAAAACTACAAAACTCTCCGGGCATGTTTTCCCCATCCTCCTTCGAATTTTGAAAGCCCACGCTTTCTTCTCCATTGGCTGCAAACAAAACCCCCCAAGAAACTCAACAAGCAAAACCCCTCCTCCTCTGGTTCCCGAATCTCAAAGCCATGAGCCAAGAATCATCAAATGACAAGAAACCAACAATCCCTCCATACATGAAAGCTATATCAGGTTCTTTAGGAGGGGCTGTAGAGGCGAGTTGCTTGCAGCCAATTGATGTTATCAAGACAAGATTGCAGCTCGATAGGAGTGGGAATTACAAGGGAATAATCCATTGTGGGTCGACGATTGTGAAAACGGAAGGGGTCCGGGCTTTATGGAAAGGGCTGACACCGTTTGCTACTCACCTGACCTTGAAGTATGCGCTTCGTATGGGGTCTAATGCGGTGTTTCAGTCCGCGTTTAAGGATTCGGAAACTGGCAAGTTGAGTAATCAAGGGAGGTTGATGTCCGGGTTTGGTGCTGGAGTTCTTGAGGCCCTAGCTATTGTTACTCCTTTTGAGGTCAGTGAATGTCTGTTTGCGGATTTGTTTAGCGAGAACTGTGAAATTTGATGTTTAACGAATGTTCCTTGTACTTGAATCTGATTTTTCTTCTGAGATTTTGCTTCTCAGGATGATTTTGTTTCGATGCTTATGTTTCAGCTTTTAGTACTTGGTTTTCCCAGTCTTGTTCTTATTAGTTTAGTGGGAAATGGCAATGGGGTATCGCTTGTGAGATGACGGGTTATTAATAGTCTAGTATTTATGTTACCGAGTGGGTTCCAGGGGACTTTTGAGTCTTTATATTTGAGTGGGCAACCACATGAGTGTTTTAGCCTTTTCTTTTTGAAGTTCTGCAACAAGGAAATTTTTGAAAGTGGAAGTGTTAAGAGGAATTATATTGGATATTTCATGATGCGGGTAGTAATGGGGGGGAAAGAAAAAAAATAGACCTTCTCTTGATCTAGTTAAGTGGAGTGTTTTGACATGGGATTTTGCCTTAGTATATGATGAAAGTAGATGAATCAAGATTCATTTACACATGCAGGATCATGATATTTGTTGCGGGGGTGCTTCTTTTTTGTTCTGAAAAACTGAGTTGCAGTTTATTTTTTGTTGATTGTAGATTTCACAAAGTGCAACTTATCATGGTACAGTTTTGGAAATCCATTTACCAAGGGCCAACCACCTAGGTTCTGCTTTGCCCATCCCTTATTTTTGATGCTAGCTTGTTTTACTGATTCCTGAAGAGTTTGGACCTCTTATGTGTGAGGGGAAGCAAACTATGATGCGATTATAGTATGAGACTTTAGTCTCAGGTTTGGTGCCGTGGTTCCTAGATGCCCTATCCCACCTCCCCCAAGCCTCATCTCCTTGTCATTCTTTAAATTTTTTGTTTCTATCAGTATGTATTTCTCTTAAGTTGGATAATAATGTTAAAATCTAAAGTTGACTGAACAATCCATGGCTCCATGGAATTACATTTGTCTGATATAATGAGGTCACTAAGCTTTTTCCCAAGGTAACTTTTCATCTGATCAACTTGGAACTTGCTAACCAGGAAATTACAAATAATATCACTAACCCAGGTACACACTGTTCCTTGATACAAAAGAATTAGACAGCCATTAATAGAGTTAATTTATTAGCTGCTAAAGTGCTACCAATCACATGCCTCATCTGTGCAGCAACCCAGTCAGAGGAATCTTATATCCTCAGAAGGTATGCTGACTTGAATGGAAATTTGGATTAAAAAAAGAAATATAATTTTCATGATTTCGGTGCATATGTGGTATTATGGCTGGCCATTGTGCCAAGATTGATCTCTTAGCTAGAGCAATTGGATTTTTATTCATAAGGATTTCTGTTTTTGTATGGTGCTGCTACATCTGATGAATGATGTATCAGCTATCTATACAAACCTCTTCTGGGAAAAAAAAAGGTGCTTAGCTTTGAATTTAATATGATTTACATCAAATGTAGCAGCTATCTACACAAACTCTTCAGGGAAAAAAGGTTATTGCCTTTGAATTTAATGTGATTTCTGATTGGTGCAGGTTGTAAAAATTAGACTGCAGCAGCAGAAAGGGCTGAGTCATGAGCTTCTGAAGTACAAGGGTCCCATACATTGTGCTCGTACGATCATCCGTGAAGAAGGCTTTCTTGGGCTCTGGGCAGGGGCTGCCCCAACTGTCATGCGTAATGGGACAAACCAGGCAGCCATGTTTACAGCCAAAAATGCTTTTGATGTACTCTTGTGGAAGAAACACGAAGGTGATGGGAGAGTTCTCCAACCATGGCAGTCTATGATATCTGGATTTCTTGCTGGAACTGCGGGTCCAGTTTGCACTGGTCCGTTTGATGTTGTCAAAACAAGGCTAATGGCTCAAAGCCGAGAAGGGGGTGAATTGAAGTACAAAGGCATGGTACACGCTATCAGAACAATATATGCTGAGGAAGGGCTTCTTGCCTTGTGGAAGGGACTGCTGCCTCGGCTTATGAGAATACCTCCTGGTCAAGCCATTATGTGGGCTGTAGCTGACCAAATTATCGGTCTTTATGAGAGGAGATCTCTACACATTGCACCTTCATAGGTATTGTGTACCTTGTTTTGCTTGTTCTGGTTTTGAAATGCATTACAAGCATAAGATCAATAAATTTCTAAACTTTTCCTCGAGTTGGTTTGTCTTTTCTGAACGAATGTTGCTTAAAAGAAGTCATCAATAATTTGAAGTGCTTGGGGATAACGAAGAGTCACTGCAAGAAAACTTTTGACAATTTCCAGCATGTAATATGAGGATATGTTTTGAACTTACAAGCTGGTGTTTTAGCCTGATCCTGCTGGCACCTATTGATTTCTGGGTATCATCTGTCCTTCCGATTGTAAGGGGAACCGGAAGTTCTCAGTTTTGGGGTTCTGTTAGTTGATGGAAGCAATAGCATTTTTGTTGTTCTGGCTGCGTTAGAAGCCGGATCATTTTGTATCCTTTTTACTTTGTCATGTAGGCGAAACTTTTTCTTTCATGTAGCCTATTGCAGACTTAGTTGCTTTGTAATCTCGAGCAAGTCCATTATTTTAGCTCAAGCGATGAGTTTTTTCGCTGTCTAGTTTACTTGCTAACAAAAAAACGAAAAAGAAAGTAAAAGAAACCTCTGTAATTCTGTTTGTCTAATATCACCATTACCTCCAAAATGTCAATGCCAGCCATGATCTTTTTGCAAAGCTATCTTCCCGGCTTGATGGAGTTGTACTCTGATATGTAACTGCGTGAGCTCCATTATGTAAAGGTGGCGTATCTCTCTACATAAATTGATCATTTGTTTTGGCACTCGCAAAAAAATTTTGTGGTAATTTCATGCAGTTTAAGCAGAAAGCAGAGGTGATGATGTCTTGAGTTTGAAACCCATGTTTGCACTTTGCATTTGCGGGTTTTGTTGCACTTGGCAAAAACATTATGCTAATTTCATGTAATTCGAGCATAGTACAAGGAAGGAATCAAATTCATTGATCTATCCCAAGTTACCGCATGACTTTTAGAGCCTGTTTTTAATCAATAAAGTTGGAAAGAGACTCGGTTTTGTCATCAAGGTAGCGCGCGTCTGATTGAAAAGGCAAATAAAGATGTAAAAATAAATTTATTTTTCAAAAAATTTTAAAATGAATTTATGTATTTTTTAATATGTATTTAGAGTATTTTTTTATTTTTAAAATATTATTATAAAAAAATTTTAATTTTAAAACTATCCAATTAAAACATGTAAGGATAAAGTTTTAAAATTTAATCGGGAAGTTGTTCCAGAGCAAAGCTCATGTTACTGGTTAAGGGCAAACCCAATAAAATTAGATTTTAAAATTATGACAATAACTACTTTTATTTTTATACTAAAAGTAATTATTATTATAATTTTAAAATTCAATTTAAAGGTCGATTTGGGGTAATACTCGGAGCACAAGTGGAGATGATCATTGACCAAGGTCAACATAAGAATAAAAATAATAATTATTATAATTTTAAAACTCGACCTATGAGTCGACCCAGAGTAAGGCCTGGATCACGTGTCAAGAGGGTCAATTCGGGCTGACTTGTATCAATGTAAAATAAAAGTGGTTATTATTATATTTTTAAAATTTGATTTGGAGGTCAACTCAAGGCAAAGCCCGAGTCATGAATCAAGAAGGTTAACCCAGATCAATGAATAGATAAAAAATTATTATTATCAAAGTTTTAAAACTCGACTCGAGAGTCAACCAGGATAAGACTTAGGTCATAGATAGAGATGGTTAACATGAGTTGACTCGAGTCAATGTATAAATAAAAATAATTATTATCATAATCTTAAAACCCGACTCAAGAGTTGACTCGAGACAAAGTTCAAGTTACAGGCCGAAAGAGTCAACTTGGTTGACCAAAGTTTTTTTTTCAAAAAATTAAATGGGTTTTTGACCCGTGTTTTATCCCGGGTTGAGCTGGTTTTTGACCGGGCTAAGTTAAGTTCATCTTTCCTTTATTTTTTTAAAACTTGGATAAGTCCAGATCCCGGGTTAACCCATGAAGTCAGTCTTAATCTTATAACTAGGGTTATTATAATATTATTAATTTCAACACTCAATATAAACTAAAGTAAAAAATAATAATTAAATATTATGTTTTAAAATATGTAAGTTTGACAATAATACATATTAAATGTGGAACAAACTTTTTCATATTTAGTTTTGTTTTATCCATCATAACCAAATAAAATACAAAGATAATCACTTTATCTTGTATATTATTATTTAATACAATTCTGTTTCAATCTTCTTTTTTTTGTCTTGTTTTCTTTATTTTATCTATCCCAAAACAATAATCATACGACACCCAAGCAAACGACTGTCCATAGGTATTGCTCTAAGGTGTGTTCGAGAGTGTGGTTATAGTTGTTTTTTAAAGTGTTTTTTACTCAGAAATATATCAAAATAATTTTTTTATTTTTAAAAATTATTTTTGATACAGTATATTAAAACAATAAAAAAACACTAAAAAATTAATTTTAATTAAAAAAATATAAAATTTATAGAAACACGGGTTCAATCACATTTCTAAACAGTCCCTAAATCTATTATATAAATAGGGTTACTCTATAGAATTTTTAAACTTATATTTAGTCGCCCGAACCCACTTAAATAATTAGTATATTGATAGCAACATAATTATTAAATTTGATATAGCCTATCAAATTTATTTAATAAATTTATAATTCTGAACTTGATTTAAAAATAGTTTTGATATTTATTTTATTAAACTTGACTAATTTAATAACTTAACTAGTAATTTAGTCGACTTGATAACTTATTAATTAATTTAACAATTTAATAAACCAAACTATTAATAAGTTACACCCTCAAATCGGTCTGACAATTTTTTAATTATTGTAGTTATTTTTATCTTTTACAATACTCAAAATTTAAGATACCATTTACTAATGAGTTTTTTTAATTATTATCATTTTGATTGAAAAAATGAAAACGAATGGTTGGCTAAAATCTAGTTAGTTATTCGGGTTTGCAAACACTACTGGAGCAAAAAAAAATACCCGAAACTAGTTTTGAATTGATAAATTAAAGTAGCCAAACACCTCCCAATATATCTCCCTCTGCGTCTGGTCTCGTAAAACCTTCCTAAAAATCCCACCCCTCGTACCTCCTCTCTCAGATCAATCAACCAAATGAAGCGAAGATTTTTCAAATTCTCAGACGCAGAGCTTATCTGCCTCCGAAGACCTTCTCCGACTCCCAGAACCATCACCAGTTCTCCTTCCTCTTCAATCCTCGCCAAGCCCCCTTTTTACAGATTTTTCCAATCTCCACCCCTATCCGCCCCCGCCCCCGCCTCCGCCTCCGCCTCCGCCAAACACCTCATTTCCAACGTGATCGGACTTTTTGTACACAAGCTTACTAGTAATGATAATAGTAGTAGTCATAACAACAATAACGACATCAAATCCAAGGAGAGGAAGGATCCGACCAATAAGATTTCTTCTCTGAGGAACAATAATAACGACATCAAATCCAAGCAGAGGGAGGATCTGGTCAACAAGATTTCTTCTTTGAGGGATGAGCTGCTTCAAAATGTTGACATGGTTTTTCAGATTTTGGAAGAGACTAAAAAAGATGACCCCTCCTTGTTAACCAATTCATCCGCTTTTCTTGAGCTTTTGAAGCTCTTGCTTCTTTCTTCCCCTAAAGTAGCCCTCAAGGTGTGTTGCCTTTTGCTTCCATTTATTTATCTAGTTATTTCTGAATGAATTTTACTTCTAATTTGTTTTTTGTATGATTTGGAATTGTTATCTATCTGGGCTGTTGTTGATTTTGACATTCAACGTTCTTCTGTTATTTCTCTTTGCTTTTGCTATCTTTTATCTCCTCTGTTGATCCATTTAAAGTAAAATGAACAGCATGAGTGAAGCAAGCTAGTTTACTATGATGGGTCCAATCTCATTTTGGTGAAGACATTTTTTTTTTACACTGCTGTTTGATCCCTTGGGAAAAGGATTGCTGTTTTTCTTCTTCTTCTTTTTTCCTTTTCTTAGTGTGGAATTTGTGTAAATAATTTTTACGCAGATTTTTAATTGGAAAAGAACGCAAGCTGAGAATGATACTCCTATGACAGCAGCGGAGTATGCCAAGGGTATTATGATTGCGGGTACAGATAAGAACGTGGATCTTGCAGTTGAGATATTTGATGAGGCTATAAAAAAGTGCATTAAGACGACCAGCATGTATAATGCACTGATGACTACGTGTATGTGTAATGGTTTTGCTGGTAAATGTGAATCATTGTTTCGGGAGATGAAAAGGGACGTAAAGTGTAGACCTTCAGTTGTAACATATAACATTCTTGTATCAGTCTTTGGCCGCTTGATGCTGGTTGATAAAATGGAGGCAATATTCAAGGAGATGGAGGATTCACGTATTTCACCAAATTTGACAACATACAACAATTTAATTAGTGGTTATGTGACTGTTTGGATGTGGGATAGTATGGAAAAAACTTTTCAAATGATGAATGCAGGCCCAGTTAAGCCAGATCTTAACACCCACCTGCTAATGCTGCGAGGATATGCTCATTCTGGGAATCTGGAACAGATGGAACTGGTGTATGAATTGATAAAAGACCATGTTAATGCCAGGAGACTAACACTGATTAGGGCCATGATCTGTGCCTATTGTAAGAGTTCTATACCAGAAAGAGTTCAAAAGATTGAGGCACTGATGAGGCTGATTCCAGAAAAGGAATATAGACCTTGGTTGAATGTTTTGTTGATTAAGCTTTATGCTGAAGAAGATAGGTTAGAGGGGATGGAGAACTCAATAAATGAGGCATTTAATCATAGAATCACCATATCAACTGTAAGCATTATGCAGGCTATTATCACAAGTTATTTCAGATGCAATGCAGTTGATAAGCTGACAGATTTTATAAAACGTGCAACATATGCACGGTGGAGAATAATCCGGCCTCTATTTCACTGTAAAATGGTCATGTATGGAACACAAAAGCGCTTGGATGAAATGGAAAGTGTTCTTATTGAGATGGAGAATTGCAACTTGCCCCGCACAAAAAAGACATTTTGGATATTGTATAAAGCCTACTTGAATTGTGGTCAATGGTATAAGGTTGAGCAAGTAGCGGGATTGATGTGCAAGCATGGATATGGAAATCCTTTTGATACATCTCCATTGTAATGCACCCTATTGAAGAGTTAGATATCATGCATCACAAATTCTAGAAGACATTCAACAGATTGCATGAATGGTTCATGCAACTATCAATCAAATTGAAACTCCAATGATTTGCAGGTCTGCGTGTTTCATACCTGCCTCTCGTTCACTTAACTTATTACATATTATGTATTTGGTACTTTGAAATCCTTCAGGGGTAGCATTCATTCATTGTTTGCGAAGTTTCTTGTATCATACCATGTTTTCCCTATGTTACTGGTGTTCTTCTAAACTATAAAACTTAAAATTGTTGATAATTAATGAAACTGTTTTGCTCCCAAACTTGATAGATTGATCACTATATAGGAAACATAATGACAGCTATGAATTTTCAACCGGACTGGATATCTTCTTTCCACATTAAGTAAAAAACTGTAGGAATCAGTATTGGAATAAAAACAGTTTTTGGGGCAATACATTCTCTTCTCATGGTTATACTAAGGATATGGTTATGATATCAACACATGGCATCTAATTAATGTACATTTAATTACAGTCTTGATGATTGAATTCCTTGCTGCTTTATGTGGCATGTTACTTGAATGATTTTTGTTAGTTCCATTTCTTTTTCTACGTGGTCATTCCCCTTTCTTCCCTCCTTTTAATCAACCATGTTAGCGATTAATTTGATGTCTGCTGTTATCTACTCAACACTAATGCCTGCTCATCACATCCCAACCTATTAGCAGTGCAGCTGATCTATTTCTGGGACAAAGCATGCGGCCATTTTCACAGCATGAAATGGTTTTGATATGGTTCTTGTGGAAGAAACATGAAGGTGATGGAAAGTCCTCCAACCATGGTGGTCTATGATTTCTGGTTTCCTTTCTGGAACTGCAGATCCAGTTTGCACAGGCCAATTTGATGTTGTCAGAACAAGGCTGATGGTTCAAAGCCGAGAAGAGGATGAATTGAAATGCAAAGGCTTAGTTCATGCTATCACAACAATCTATGCTGAGGAGGGGTGTCTTGCCTTGTGGAAAGGGATCACTGCCTAGGCTTATGAGAATACCACCTGATCAGGCCATTATGTGAGCTTTACCTGGCAAAACTACTGGTCTTTATGAGAGTAGATATCCAGACAATGCATCTTTGATGGAATTGCTTGTATTGTTTTGCTTAATCTGGTTTTGAAGTCCACTGCGAGCATAAATTCATAAATTCCTAACTTTTCCTTCTTGAGTTGGTTTGGCTTTTCTAAATGAAATTTGCTTAGGATACATTATCAACAATTTGAAGTGCTTGGGGATAACGGAGAGTCATACAAAGCGCTTCTAAGTTTAACAAACACTTCTAGCCTGATCGTGTTGGCACCTACCAATATCTTTTGGCTAAATTGCCCTCTTAGTATACGAAGAGAAGTCTCAGTTTTGGCGAGTGCATTCCATTTTTATGCTGCGTTAGAAGTTGTTGCATCCTTTTTACATGTCATGATGGGAAGTACCTTTCTTTCATGTAGCCATATGCAACCTTGCTTGCTTTACAAACTCTCAGAAGTATCTCGGCTTGATAATGAGTTCGTAAGCTCTCTTTTTACTCATTTGACTTGGAAATGTGTGAGTTGTTTGCCTAAAGGGTCACGCTTTGCTGCAACTTGTCATGGCCATGAGCCCATGACCTTGTAAAACTCTAATGTCGTTTTACCAGTAAATGAGATTGTAGTTTGATGGTATTCTTGCAGAGCTTGCAAGAGAGGTGGCGGGAGTTTGGAGTTTGGATTCCATGTTTGTTAGTTAAGCTATTGTATTAACCCTTAGTTAAAACTTTGTGCCAATTTAATGTAATTTTAGCATGCTACATGTAATAAAATTCATAAATCTATCCGAAATTATGTGCTTGTTTGTTTTTGTATTTGAAAAGTATTTTTAAAAAAATGAAAATTTTTTTTTGCTTTAAATTAATATATTTTAGTATTTTTAAATTGTTTTAATGTGTTAACAGTAAAAATAATTTTAAAAAATAAAAAATATATTATTTAATATGTTTTCTAATAAAAAATATTTTAAAAACATTCATTCAATATACACGATTCTGACAGCATTCAGCATTATGTTGAAAAACAATATTAGTATGCGAGTGAAGGAGCTATTTTTATTTTAAATAATTGCCTTATTCTTAACTTATTTCATCGTAATTTTATTCAGGCCGATTTTTTACATGACTTGTAACATCATCTTACAGTATACATAAATATCTCATAAGAAATTGTCTTATTCAACAAAAATTTGTCTATTAAGAAATTATATAATTTTATTCAAACTTTAACTTTTCATTATTAAAATCATAATTTGACTTAATTTATTAACAAATCTTTTATTTAAAAAAAAGATTATTTTAAAAAAATGTATTTATGGTATTTTTTAATAAAAACTAATTAAAATCATAATCTAAAATCCATGAAAAACATAACTTTATATGATCTAATCTATTAAAATAATTAGAGTTTATCCAAGCTCCTTCACTAGCAGTGAAGGAGCTAGCTAGCCTTTTTTTTTTTTAATAAAATACAAATAAAATGATTTGCATATACATTTATTTTTTATTTTTAATATAAAGATTAGCTTTATATATTAATATTTAATTAGTGTTAATAACTCTTTTTTAATTTTATCAGTTTATATTTTTTTAATTTATTATATAAAGCATGAACAATTATTTTTGTCAGTCAATTAAATGATACATGAAAAGATATTTAAAGCATAATTATTTTATTCTTTTTACATTATAAATTAACTTTAAACTTTATCCGTCAGGTAATGCAAACATATTACTCTTATATTTTTTTAATTAGCATAAATATTTTTTTTATAATTTATCAATATATATATAATTTATTTTATTAAACATAAATAGTATCTTTATATTTTGTTATTTTTAAAAAATCATAATATAATAAAACATATTCATAACATTGACATGTTTTTTAAAGTTAAAATTTAATTTGAAATCCTAAGCGCGACATAGTGTTGGTTTCAAAGCTAGTGTAATCTACGAATTTACATCCTTTCATCTTTGAATCAATTTTTTTTTTTTGTTGCAAATAAATAACTAGAAACATACGAGCACGTGCACATAATTTGGCAAATCAAAGAAAACTTGGTGCGCAAATGTAGGTTATGTTCCATGAGCATAAGAGTTCCAAAAATTTAACTTTTACTTGTATTTTTCAAGAAAAAAATTGTAGCATAATAATTTAATATATACATATATTAAATTAGTATATGTTTGGTAATGTCATATAATATATTTTTTAAAAATATTTTTTATTTTTAACATCAATATATTAAAACCATTAAAAAAATTAAAAAACAATTTAATATTTTATAAATAAAAACAATTTTTAAAAAAAAACACTAAAAAAAATATATCATGGCAACATTGCAAGCTTTGTGGTTGGCATCCAAATGCTCCCTGTAAAGCCGTCTCTTCAAGCCATGTAAACTGGACAGGACTTGGGTATTCTACATCGTGATGCATTGATTCCTTTACATCTTATTATTAACAATGATGATCATAAATAAATAAAAAAGCATTTCCATATTTCAATCAATATTGAGTTTTTTATATTAAAAAATAAAGTAAAATTGATATTCTTAATTTTTTTTATTATTTAAATTCATTATATATTTTTATCTTGTAACATTTTATACGGAGAATGTATCCTTATTGTTTAAAAGTAAAATTAGCTAACGTTTGTTAAGTTAGATAATATTGATTAAACTGCACTGGATGCGACTAAATTGTACAAATAATTATTTTGTCTTGTGTTTGATGTGTTTTACATTGGATTAGACAATTTTTTTATTTTGTGTCTGGTAAACACTAGAAGAGACTCGATTGAAATCAAAACTGATTTGAGTTTAAAGAAAACTAAAAAAGAATTAATTAATCTGACCTAGTCATAAACTTAAGTCAACATGTAATCCAATCAACCGTAAATAAAACATAGGTAAAAACTCCATTGACTTGATATATATCGATATGAGATCTGGAGTGGTCCGAGTTAAAGAAAAATTAAGGAAGAGTTAATCCGACTTGACCAAATCATAAACTCAGGTCAACCCGTGATCCTGTCAACTAAAGATAAAACACAGGTAAAAAAATCCACTGACTTGATATATATATATATATATATATGAGGCTACTTTGATTTTTTTTTTGATTTGGGTCAACCTAAGTTGACCATCCCGACTCTTGATTCCGGTCTTGCCCTGAGTCGATTCTTTAGTTGAGTTTTAAAACTGTGATAATAACCATTTTTATTCTTACATTGAATCACATCAATGGTTAGCACGAGCCTTGCTCCAGGTCGACCCTTAAGTAGGGTTTTAGAACTATAATAATAATTATTTTTATTCTTGCTGATCCCAATCAATGGTCAATCACACATGTGACCTGACCATGGTTTTGATTAACATTCGAGTCGGGTTTTAAAACTATATAATAATTATTTTTATCCTTACATTACATTAGGTCAATGGTCAATCCAACATGTGACCATTGAGTTAATTTTGAAAATTATAACAATAACTATTTTTATCTTTACAATGACTCGAATTAAAGATCAACCTGCCTGTGACCTGAGCCTTTTCCAAGAATGACTCCTAAATTAGGTTAACTACATAAATTTCCGTGTAAAGAATTGGACAAGCTTGTCCTATTTTTTTTAGTGAAGACAAAAAATCTTCTACTAAAATAATCTTGTATATGACAAAAAAAAAATAATTTTTGTATTGTTTAAAGATGCATCAAACAGCTCCATATAAAAATTATGATATTCAATTTATTACTATCCAATATACCAAATACTGTCTCAGAGTGTAGTTGGATGCAAAAACAAACAAATATTTATCTCAATCCACGCAAAAATCACTTCTACCATCAATTACAAAATTAATATTTTATAAAAATTTTCTCATTACTGTTTTTCATTATAAATCAGGTTTTGGTTAATTAGTTGATAACACCCTGTTTGGCACAAAAATGTTAATTATTCAAGCAATGTTTGACATTGTGTGTAGAAAGTATTTTTTTTAAAATTATTTTTTTTGTTTTAAATTAATATATTTTTGATATTTTTAAATTATTTTGATGTGTTGTTGTTAATTTTTTTTAAAAAATAAAAAAATATTATTTAAATATATTTTAAAATAAAAAACATTTTAAAAAGTGAATGTAATTAGAATACATTAATATGTTTTTATCTTCGTTGTAACACTGTTACTTTGGATAATACCGCTACATGCCTAAAGATAAAGATAAACCAGGGCACATTGGTCAATTAATATAAGATATTTTGAAAAAAAAAAAAAGGGAAGACAGACAAAAAACCCTACTTACAGAGGCAAGGGTGTGTAGAAAATTCCTATATAAGGCAAACGCTGCCGCAAAGAACCAAAACCCTAGAGCTCCCACCTCAGAGTCTCACCATCCTTTTATACAACTTAACTGCTTCTCTTTTCAAAACCCTAGCTCCCTCTTTCCCTCCTTTCCTCCACCGCCGCTAATCCATTATCGCCACCGTAAGTTCTATCTTCCCTTCGCTTTTTTATCCAATCAATTCTTCTTATAATAATAATAATAGTAGTAGTAGTATTTTTTTTTTATGCTGTAGGAGTCGGTTATTGATATCAAAAGGATTCAGTACGATGTCGTCAGACGACGAGAGAGAGGAGAGAGAGTTGGATCTTACTTCCCCTGAAGTCGTCACCAAATACAAAAGCGCGGCTGAAATTGTCAACAGTTTGTCACTAACTCTCTTTCCCCATGTATTTTAATTGAAATGCTATTTTTCGTTTAAATTTGATTTTTTATTGGTTTTAATATTTTTTTGGTAATTATGACAGAGGCATTGCAGTTAGCGATATCAGAATGCAAGCCGAAGGCTAAGATTGTTGATATTTGTGAAAAAGGAGATTCGTATATCAGAGAGTAAGCATTTAATGATTTTTTTTCTTTGAATTTGTAGTGTTTTTTTTGAATGAAATTGATGAAGAAATAATGGGCATTGATTTTTATGTGTGAATATGTAGGCAATCTGGAAATATGTATAAGAATGTGAAGAAGAAGATTGAAAGGGGAGTTGCTTTTCCTACTTGTGTTTCTGTCAACAACACTGTTTGCCATTTTTCTCCGCTTGCTAGTGATGAATCAGTCTTAGAAGAAGGAGATGTTGTCAAGATGTAAGCCGTCTATTAATGTCATTTTGTGTTGTAGATTGATTTTTGTGTGTTTTATGTTAATGGGTTTTGGGTTTTCTTGGTGTGCAGTGACATGGGATGTCATATAGATGGATTTATTGCTGTTGTTGGACATACCCATGTTCTTCAGTCAGGGCCAGTAACGGGTAGGGCAGCTGATGTTATTGCAGCAGCCAACACTGCGGCTGAAGTTGCATTGAGGCTTGTAAGGCCTGGAAAGAAGGTAATTTATTTGTTTGTGCTGTGGTAGTTTGTTATACCTGAGATTTTTAGCAGTGAAATTGAGTTGTTTTTGCAAGTTGCAATTTTTTATACGCATGACAATTTTGCTAAATCAATAAGTAGCCTTTTGTCTCATTAGTTCAAGTTAACATCTCTTCTTTTCTAATCATAACTTCCACCCATCTTGAGGTGTCTGTTGTTTTGCACTCGAACAGTCTTCTTTTTCATGCCATTGACTGTTATTTCCCTTTTTTTTCTGTTTGAGATTGGGTTCCCTAATGACGAACTATTTTGACAAGCTATGGACCTATGTCCAAATGAAGCTTCTGTCATAGTTACTCTGACAGGGATGATTTTTGTGCAGTAATCAATCAGCTCTGGATGTATCATTTTTGTTGCGTTGACTTTTCAACCTAGAAAGTATAATGGACTCCGATATAATTTTTTTTCTGGGTGATTGTCTATTTTTTTGGTTGAACATATTAGACTAGACAATTTTGTGGGTATGGTTTTGTATCTATTCTCACCCATTAGTCTTTGAAGAAGTTATTTGACAAGTTCAAAATGGATTTGACTACAGCACCTGTAAAACTAAGAGCTAGGAATATGGGCAACTTTGCCAAGGTGATCTATTGTTTAATTCCTCTTTTCCTGTTGCTGACATTATTAGAGTAGTGGTTTTACTTAATCTTATGCTAAAATAAACTTTGCAATTTTTGAAAACTATTAAGTAGCAGTTTATTCAAGAACAAAAAATAAAAATGTGGCGACTTTGCCGAGGTGATCACTTGCCTGTTGATTTCCTCTTTTCCCTGTTGCCAATATTATTATGGCTGTACATGAAAGCTTTAGGTTGATTTATTTAAATTATACCTGATTCATGTACAGACCAATATATGCACTCTCTAACATATTACTTGGGTAGTTTTTTGTTGTTTTAGCTTATGCTAAAATGGAACATTTGAAGTTTAGAAAATTATCAAGAATCAACTTACTCATGAAATTAATAAAAAGCTGGCAACTTTGCCGAGGTGATCAATTGCCTGTTGATTACCTCTTTTCCCTGTTGCCGATATGATAGATTGTCCTACCCAATCACTTCAGGTTGATCAATGTAGATTATACCTTATGCTTGTAAAGGACTACATCTTAATGTTGGTTTTGCACTATTTTTTAATGATAATATGGTGCTAATTCATGATAATTATTTTCTTCAAGCATCTGAATCTCTTGTCTGTAATCATTAGTGTCCTCTGTTTTGATTCATTCCGCAGTTACCTTCTATTTTTCTTCCTGTTTTTTTGGCGAGTCAACGCTTCTTATACCATCCCTCAGTTGATGATCTCTATATGATGAAAACTATCATAAGCCAAGGATTAAAGTCCAATGAAGCATCTTACAGTCATAGTTACACTGATAGCGTATCATTTTGTTCTTTTTATGGTCTTTCAAAACAGGAGTGCTTATGCATGACTGCAATTTATCCCCATGGTGTATCTTGCATAACAGGTTGATTCAGAACTCCTTGTGTTTTTATGTTGCTTTCCCCCCTATTTTACTCAGCCTTTTGTTGCTGTTTTGATAGAAGCAACTGACTTTGCCGAGCTATCTTTGAAAATTTATTGCCCCTAAATGATGAATATATTTCCAAAGCCATGGACCAACATCCAAGTGAGGCTTTTATGTCATAGTTACTCTGATAGGGCAGCATTATGTTCTTTTTTTTTTAAATTTGTCCTCAGTTCTTTTTTTTTTTTCGTGTTTTCCCAGTTGGGCTTTACGTCAAAGGTGAGACAGTTTTAGCTGAGCACATTCATAGGTGTAGAGAGGCAACTTCGCCGAGTTTATTGATGCTAAATATCAATTTACTGCTTTTCCTGTTGCCTATATTGAATCTGGCTACTGTTGATTGTTTGGGACCCTTTTTATCAATTGTTGGTTTATGTTCAGTCATCCTTAGCCTATATGTTTTTTGTCTTCTTTTCTTTTGACTTAGAAATATGTTGTCCTTTTGTATCATCCATCCTAAATCTATTGTATGGTTGAGAGTTTTTCTTGCTTTTCTTTCTTCCATTGCAACCTTTTGAGGTTCTTGTTATGCTTTCTCGTCCAATTTGGAGTGAAAACAGAATTGCTTGTAGTTTAATATGAAAAATACAGGTAATAAAACTGAAATAGATTTTGATATGCGGAATGTTAAAATCTGAATTGGCACATCTACTCCTGATTACTGATATTTTTCTATCAATTTTTCTGTCAGTGGTGTTATGTTTCATTTTTTTTTCTGCCTTTTCTGCTCAATCTTTTTGTTCATTGAATTTCCTTTTTCTGCAGAATAAAGATGTAACTGAAGCAATTCAGAAAGTTGCTGCTGCTTATGACTGCAAAATTGTTGAGGGTGTCCTAAGCCACCAGCTGAAGCAGTTTGTGATAGATGGAAACAAGGTAATTCTGAGTGTCTCTAATCCAGACACAAGAGTTGATGATGCAGAATTTGAGGAAAATGAAGTGTATGCAGTGGATATCTTTACAAGTACAGGGGAAGGCAAGGTAATAATGAAACGACCCATACATCATTGTTGCTAATTTTGTGCTCTTGTATGCTCAAATTTATGTTGTATTGATTTTGCAGCCAAAGCTGTTGGATGAGAAGACTACTACAATTTACAAGAGAGCTGTAGATAAGAATTATCACTTGAAGATGAAATCTTCCAGATTCATTTTCAGTGAAATCAATCAGAAATTTCCTATCATGCCATTCTCTGCTAGGTTTGTATTTCCTACACTATTACTAGGTTGTTTTGTTGTTCTTTTTCCTGTGTTCCATTAATTTAGATTCATGTTGGTGTTTTCTTTGTAATAGAGCCCTCGAAGAGAAAAGGGCTCGGCTGGGATTAGTCGAATGTGTGAATCACGATCTACTGCAGCCATATCCAGTTCTTCATGAAAAACCTGGTAAGAGTTGCCTTGTATCTTTGTTTCATTGCATTCTTCCTTAGTAGTGTTTTTTAGCTATGGGCTCTAGCACTGCGCCTAACTGGGGACTTTGGTTGATTATGTTGCAGGTGATTGCGTTGCTCATATCAAGTTCACAGTATTGCTAATGCCAAATGGATCAGATCGGATCACATCACATGTTCTGCAAGAGTTGCAGCCTACAAAAACGATAGATGATCCTGAAATCAGGGCGTGGCTAGCTTTGGGTACAAAGACAAAGAAGAAGGGCGGTGGGAAAAAGAAGAAAGGTGATCATACAAATGCATAATTCGTAGTACATAAAACTCATCGTTGAGCATGAACATTGTTGACATACAAATGCAATTTTTCTTGAATTTTGCAGCTAAGAAAGCAGGCGAAAAAGCTGAGGAGGCAACAGAAGCTGAACCCATGGATGCAACAGAAGCTGAACCCATGGATGCAACTACAAATGGGGCCACCGCCGTCTAGGAATGTATCTCTATATACAAGTGCCCATTTTGTTCAGTTTTGCTACTCCATTCACCTCGTTGTACCTCTTGTTGGTTGAGATGATTTAATATAGTGTCAAGACAGTTGATCCTAATTCGATTTTTTCTTGCATATGCCTTGCCATGACTCACCTTTCCTGTATCGCCCCTGTTTTAGGTGTTCATCCAAAAGTGGAGAAGTGGAATAGTTAATCACTTGGATTAGTACCTGTGCCCATGATATCAAGAACCAGTTTTTATCACCCTTAGGGCAACGAAAATGCACGTACCTTTCAGTAACCTTCATAATAATGATAACAGTAAAGGCATCTTAAGACGTGCGCTCATACCCATATTAAATGGCTAGCAGGTATGCCATGTTACCAAAATATAATTTTACGGCTTTAATCTTGCGATCCTTTTTTTAATCAAAAGCTCCTCTATAAGACGGGACCGATCTCTTGAAGCGAACGGTCTAGTTGAACTTTTGATTTCTTTTCCTTCTCTATGTAAAAGATATTGTGGAACCTGATAGATTGTAAAACTCAGAAGTTGCGGGTTGAACTACAAAATTTGTTGGACATGGTTTGGTTGGATTTTTAGTGATCTAAAAGACTGTCCAAAACCCAATTAGGTCAACTAAGCTAAAAAAAATCTCTTTTGAATACTCAAAAACTCAATGTATTCGTTCAATCAAATTCTGCAAGGACTTGTATTTTTTTTTAATTATTAATTGTGATTGTTGACTTTTATATATTTGACTTTAAATTTGGGTTGTATTTTAAATATTTGAATTGTGTTTGTAGATTTAAACTTGTGAGTCTTTAAATTGATATTTATTTTTTGGATAAATAGTCTTAT
>Ga0325410_1001913_pt1 | contig 23277 bp, 13 predicted proteins | sample PopdelMetagenome_16_FD_206182 | JGI IMG/M metagenome (GOLD analysis project Ga0325410, IMG submission 206182) | Populus deltoides microbial communities from Bellville, Georgia, United States - Xylem-PdIQD-R3 | ecosystem: Host-associated > Plants > Phyllosphere > Stem > Wood/Secondary xylem...
TTTGTTGAAGTCTTTTTTCTTTCAATTTCATCCTTTAATCAAATTTTTTTTTGTTTTATTTTTTCTAGTTTAACCCTCATTCTTTTGATTTTTATCAAAGCTATTTCTCAATTCAATTTAACCCTCCAACTAAAATTTTTTATTTAACCTCTAATTAATGTTTTTTTTTCACCCTCAATTTTTTTATATTTGTTTTTGTGTAATTGATTTTTTTTCCTAGTTTCATCTTTTGACATTTGATTTGTTGGGGATTCAAATTTGTGCGATCTTATCGTTTTGCGTTAGTTTTTTTAATATTACTTTTATGATTATCTTGAATTTATTTTCTATAAGTTTATTACGATCTCATGATTTAGGTTATAGATTTTCGATACCTTTTTTTAATACAAGTTTTTTTTATAATTGTTTTATTTGTGTTTGATTTTTTAAAATATTATTTTAATTCATCTGCAGTATATTATTTTAAGATATTTTTGGGTTGTAAAAAATAAACTTGAAAAGTTTGCATATTTATTTTTGATTTTTTTTGTAAAAAAAATAATAATTAATCGAGCTCGCGGCGGGAGTCATGTAACTACTATTATATATATAAGGTATGGAATCTCAATAGTACCTTTTTATTAGTCTCTTTTCTCCTCGAGTGTTTCATCAAGTCTTTTTCCCTATTAAAGAAAGGAAGAAAAAAACAGCTGTAAATTAACATCCTGAATTTCAAACAATTGAAAATGACAATATGCAATATCGGCACTAATCCGGCAAGCCATATATTCTTAATTTTCATCCCATTTTCGAGGAAGTTATTCAACAATTTCTTAATTGGTTTTCTTTTTCCCTTCCGCTTCCTAGCCTTCTTTTTCCTGGATTTCCATTAATTGGTTTTCTTACGAAATTTAGCCATGTGTAACGCGTTAAGCAACGAGGATGTAAGTTACGTGGGGTGCAAAGTCAAAGTCCAAACCCATGTCCTTCTTTCTCAAGAAACAACGCCATAGTGCTTTCGTTGTCTATATATACACCCACCACCCAGCTAGTATACCCCAAAACACAACGGGGCTTGTCTAACAGATCTAGCTCCCCTCCGCTTCTTCTCTTCTCTTCTCCTCACCCTCGTTAACTTTCCTGAGAAACAAACCAGAACTTTTACTTACGTTCACACCCTCACATCCTTCCATATACTTGCCATTTCCATTGATTAACATTCCTGTAACTAACCAAATGCCGAGAAAAGGTATGAGGAGCATTTGCTTTTCTCCGAAAACGATTTCTTTTTTATCCTCACCTCGTTCTTCACCTTCAAGACTCTCTCTTCCACCAACTCCCCTTCGGAGTGAATGGATGGTTGAACAGATCATCGAAAATGCCTCATCGTTGATCATGAAATGGAATCCTGAGACGTCTGCCTACGCCAATGTCACCTCTCTTTTTTATGAGAACAGAAGAGAGGCCATGCAGTTCATTAAATGCGTTAACGATTTGCAGAAAGTTATGCATTCGATAGTCTCTGAAGATTCCACCCACTACAGACTCGTACAAGCACAGAATCTAATGCAAATCGCCATGAAGCGGCTTCAAAAGGAGTTTTATCAGATTCTTTCCATGAACCGGGCTCATCTTGACCCTGAGTCTATGTCTACCAGATCCTCTCGCACCTCTAGATCCAGCATCTCGGATTTTGAAGATGATATCTCACCTGATGATGATGTTCGCGCTGCTAGTGATTCGATCTCCGAAGTTGAACAAGTTTCTTCCATAGCCATGGCAGACTTGAAAGCAATTGCGGAGTGCATGAGTGCAGCTGGGTATGCTAAGGAGTGCGTAAACGTCTACAAAGTTGTTCGAAAATCCATTATCGACGAAGGAATTTATCGCCTTGGGGTAGAAAGAATAAGCTCCTCACGGATCAACAAGATGGACTGGGAAGCCCTTGACATGAGAATCAAGAACTGGTTAGAAGCAATAAAAATTGCAATGAAAACACTCTTCTTCGGAGAGAGATTTCTTTGCGACCACGTGTTTGCCGTCTCTGAATCAATCAGAGAGTCTTGTTTCAGCGAAATGTCTAAAGAAGGAGCTACTCTTCTTTTCGGATTCCCGGAACTTGTAGCCAAAAGCAAGAAACCATCATCATCAGACAAAATGTTTCGCGCACTTGACATGTACACAGCAATCTCCGAAAACTGGATAGAGATTGAGTCCATCTTCTCATTCGAGTCCACCTCTCCCGTGCGCACACAGGCTCTTTCTTCACTCGTCAAACTTAGCGAATCCATTTACTCAATGCTTTCCGATTTCGAATCAAGTGTCCAAAAACACTCATCAAAAGCATTAGTCCCCGGCGGCGGAGTGCACTCCTTAACAAGCAATGCAATGAACTATCTATCATTACTCGCCGACTATAGCAATGTCCTTACAGATATTATCTCCGACTGGCCGCCACCAACGAAACCATCACTACCGGAATCTTACTTCGACAGTCCAGATTCTGATGATCCCCCGGCAGCAGCCATCTCAACACGGTTTGCTTGGTTGGTTCTTTATCTTTTATGCAAGCTTGATGGCAAAGCAAAATATTACAAAGATGTGTCCCTCTCCTACCTTTTCTTAGCCAACAATTTACAACATGTAGTATTCAAAGTCCGCACATCAAATCTTCAGTATCTACTCGGTGAAGATTGGATTGTTAAACATGAAGCTAAAGTGGGACAATTTGCAGCAAATTATGAACGGTTAGCATGGGGCAAAGTGTTTGCATCATTACCTGAGAATCCAACGGCGGAGATCTCGCCCGAGGAAGTTAAGGAGACTTTTAAGAGATTTAATATCAGCTTTGATGAGGCGTGCAGGAAGCAGAGTGCTTGTGTTGTAGCGGACCCCAAACTCCAGGACGAGATTAAGGTTTCCATAGGGAGAAAGATAACTCCGGTTTATCGCGATTTTTATGAGAAACATCGGAGTAGTGTTGGAGGGCAGAGACGGGTATTTGTCAAATATGCCCCTGAAGATGTTGAGAATTGCTTATCGCATTTGTTTTTCGGGACAGTTGATTCGGGGAGTTCAGTGTCAACTTCCACAACATCGTCTCGACAGCGGCATCGTGCTTAATTGGAAATATCAGAGAATACTATATTGTTTTGTATTTTTGGACGTATATAGTATATACGGTTTCCTTTTGTTTTTGTTTTTTTTTTTACTTTTTATGTAAAGATACATTACGGTTCATATTTAAATAATAAAGGATTATGTGCGCACCACCAAAAATTTGATATGAAATCATTGTGATGCAACAGAAATCGAATTAGATTTTGGGTACATATTGTTTTTTATAGTATTTTTTTAATTAAAATTATATTAAAATAATATTTTTTTATTTTTAAAATTAATTTTTAACATCATCATATTTAAACAATTAAAAAACACTAAAATAATTAACTTACAATAAATTTTTTTTAAAATATCAATAAAAAAACACTTTAACTACAGCCTCAAACAAGAAATTAATCATATATCCTAGATGGAATTCAAATGAACACTTTGGTGTTCTAATGATAGAATCGAATACTTTGCTTGAAATTTTACAATCGGAATGCTTTATTGGATGCGTAGTGAATTAACAAAACGAATGAGAAGTCAAGCAAATTTCTTGAATTAGTTCTTCATGCAAATTCTGTGACTGAAAATTATTATTATCATTATTATAATAATAATATAATGTCTACCGAGTCTAATTTCGCTTCTATGATAGTGGCTGTGTGGAGAAAGACAGTCATTCTCGGGGATCACATCAAAATGACACCCAAGGCAGTACGTGGGCGATGGCACAGCCGGCCAAGTGGGCGGCTCCAAGGCTTTTGGCTGCTTATAGATTGTGACTGACAGAGGCACATCTCAATATGGGAATTGACAATTCGATGGTAGTTCGAACTGACGAACACGAAGATAAATGATGATGGGTACTGAGTACTGACTGCGTATAGTTACAACTATCCTGGGTGCCCACATGGGGCTGAGTTATTTAAAATAAATAAATAATATTAAGATGCTGAAATGTATATATAAAAAATTATTCATGATAAATGTGATTTATATAAGGAGGTTGAGTCAATATTTAATGAAACCGGTAGTATAGATTATAAAACTTAAATAACTTTGTAAAAAATAAAAAAAATTATAAGATTTCTTTAAAAAAAACACTTATGTGACTCAATTTATTAGACCCGAAATATCTCATCTGAATAAACCATGAAGTTTAATATTTTTTAATGAATTAAATGTTAAAGGATATATATATATTAAAAAACAACAATTAAAAAAATAATAATCAAAATTAAATATTAAATAAATTTTATATTTAACCAAATAATAAAATTATAAAAAATAATTTTTTTTATAAAAAATAATTTTTTTTTAGCCAAATATAGAATTGTCTCTAAACTGATTTTATAATTAAAAAAAAAATCTTTGTGAAAAGTAGAAAACTCTCCTTGATCTCATATATTTTTTTAAAGCATTTTAAATACTTTTTTTACAAAAAAAAATTAATTTCATAATTTCATTCTACATTTTAATTGTTTATTTTTTATATTTATACAAATACTATAGTATCCTCATATTCAATTATGATAGCCAAAAGTAAAAATATGAAAATACTCATCGATGCCAAGTTTTTTTTTTCTTTAAATGATATTTAGATTATTTTATTATGGATAAGAAAAATATTTATTTATATTTATTATTTGATAATAACAAATAAATCATAAAAAAAATTTAATGCCCTTAATGCCCCTGTAAACCTGTTTTGGATTTTTTAAGTGGAGGAGCAAGAACGTTATTACAATTCGCCGGGGGTTTTAGTTCTTTTTAATCTTGTAACATATGTCTTCCTACGTATCTGCTTAATACCATAATATCTCGGTTAAGTTTAGTTTTCTAATTTCGTTACTCTGGACTCTAAAGCATTTATCTAAAATATCAAACAGGAACTCATTGAAATATGATTAATCTATCCGAACCATTGCTTAAAAAAAAAAAAACAAAACAGAAAAAGAATTGATATAGAACCTTGGAGCTCGGACAAAGACAGCCTATGGTAGCAGGCACAAAAGAGATGGTGTGACATTTCAGATGATAACTATGTAGAACCTTCCTTGACCGGAATCTGAATCCGATGCAATAAGATTTGAAAAATCTTGTAACATGGACATTTCAACAAGAAGATTAGCAAGTCAAATAACAACCACGGGCTTGGCTATTAAGAAAGAAGAAAATTATCATGACAAATTGCAGTGAAAGAATAAAGAATCCGGTGAAAAAAGGGCTTCCTTTATTTTCAAAATGTCACACATGCACTTGACAATGTCGCAAGGGCAGACATCATTGTTGGTTCAGAAGTTTCCATGGAATACGACCTAGCTTTTGAAACTCGACTTAGCAAGTTGCATCCCTCGTAGATGCCGGGTCACAAACAGCAGTATTTGCATTTGGCAAGAAGAGATATGAAAATGATCATTTCAACTCATGCTATCTACCTGCTATATTATTTTTTTCACCAGCAAGACTTTAAATATAGTCCACAAGACTCATTGAATGCTTCCCGCACCAAGTCTCAACAAAATGAAGTGCTACACTGGACCGAGAGATGGATTTGAATTTGAAATGCTAATGCACATTCGAGATCATTCTCATGGCCACACATGCACTGCACTGAGTAATAAATCCCCACCACTTGATGGCCGACTTATCAAACAAAATATTCAGTGATCTAATCTTTGATGACGACTATTTCGACCAGAAAAAAACTAAAACAAGACATCAAAGCCCTACCAAGGTCTAAAAGGGAGGGAAATTCAAGACTTGTATAGTAAATGGCACGATAACTAATACATCACTACGTGTTTCATTATTCTCATTATGGCTCGGAAGGATACATTGATTGAAAGTCGCACCTCTGCTATATAGCAAAGGCAAGAGGCATCCAAGCGGGAAAAAAAATTAACCTACTTACATAGAAATTTAGTGTATAAATATTCTTTCCCTGATTTCACTGTGCAGCTCATGGATGATCAGCTGGCCGTGGAACACACTGCCATCCTGTACAATGCTGGAGAACCTGTTTAAGACTATCTGTAGGAGGTTCTACTGTCCATGTGGGGTAATATTCACTGGGATGAAACATACAGACTTCACCATCCTCAGTCATTAACCCTGCTTGAGCTCCAATAACAAATAAGTCTCCTTCAGACCTTATGCAGCCACTACTTGCTTCCTCCTTGTCAGCTGCCTGAAATACCATCACAAGCCAATGATTTAACCTAGGAATCGAAATGATAATTATGGTCACTTCAGTAACACGCTTGTCACAGGAAAATTCATGTACATCCAAGAGCACGAAATTTAAAGTAACACAGAATCTCACATAACAAATTTATCAATAAATAGCGTTTATTTCTCACTAATAGAACATCAAATTCACAGCTCTTAATTGCAAGGCGCAAATATCCTGTCAAGTTTTATTTCTATGTCAATGTATTTGATGGGTTTAAATGATTTGAGGGTTAGAGACTGGCCAGAAGAGCTTCACTGGTGTGTGGAAAATGACTTCTCTACAAAACTCATAATGGCACATCCTACTGAACTTCAGTAGTTCAGTTAGTTATTACAATGACAAAATCACATCTTCCCTTCTTTCTTTCCACTGAAGTTGCCTCTGTAGAGTTTAGACCCTCTCTCTCTCAATTTTTTATCACTGTTTATTTGTTTATTATTTTTTTACACCACAAAGGAACCTCACCATTTGGGTCCACTTCCTGGGTTAAAGGTTGGGGTGGTAGATGGTTTCTATATTGCTTGATTTTTGCATCTATAATGACTCAGAGAAAAGAGCATTACATAAACTGTTGAGTGACAGAAAATGCATTGCTCTGCCGCATATAGGCAAAGTGGACAAGCAAGCTCTTGTTTGATAATGAATAAATAATTGGGAATTTATAGGACCTCAACCAATATTTAGATCAAAGAGCATAAAAACTAGGAACTAACCACAATGAAAACAAGGCCACCTAATATGTATACGTCCCAGGTGGCAAAACATTTGATTGCTAAAATCAAGCACCAAAAAGAATAGTTCAGTGCAAGGGAGGCAAATTTAAAGTGAATTTCATTACTGAATTTGCTCTCCATGTGGTTATTGCTTTATAATTTGTAGTTTACCGGTAGGAAAAACTGACTCTATATAGTGAAATGATAGCCAGACAAATTCAAACACAAGTGTGAATTATTTGTTAGCAAGCCAAGGTGGTTTGGTGCAAATATGAACAAACCATTTTTTTTTTTTTCAAAATTCATTGCAGGATCATTCAAGCCAACCCTTCAATCCTATACAAAAACCATTATAGAATAAAATAACAAGGTATATTTCTGAAAAGAGTAAAAGTAAAGAAAGGCAGTCATGAAACAAGAAGAAATATAATATTGCTCACCTTCTCAGAGAGATACTTAAATGCAATCTTCTTCTGTCCTGCTTCATATATGTTGCATTGGGAGTATATCTGATGTCGAAAGATTAGTGGCTACATATACTTAAGCAAATAATACCATAATATGGTAACACAACGAATTGCAAATAGTAGTAGTGGTATCACCTGTGACTCTACACTGGCGCAAACAGCATAAATGCCCCAGTTTCTGATGTAGTTATTGTATAAATGTACTTTTCCAAATCTAACACGAGGATGGCGTTGCCGTGTTCCATCAAAAAAGCAATGGTGAATGGTTACTCTAATACATCTGTCACCAACATGAGTAGGATCTGCTCCAATGAGCATCGTTTTATCATGTTGTGCAAAGTGACACCTGTAGATAATAGTCAAAGTCATCAGATAAAATACTGAAAGAAAAAAATAGTGCTTCCCATGCACCGGGGATTCACCTCACCTAGAAACAGTAATATCTGTGCTTTCTCGGTTGATATCTATCAGCCCATCATCATAGTCACGAAGGCTGCAACGGTCTATCCATATATGCTTTGACTTGGGTTTTATCTGAATGCCATCAACATCAGGTCCTCTACCACCTTCAAACTCTAGATTGCATATAATAACATGCTCGCATTCCTTCAGTCTCAAACCCTTGCCTGTAAGTTTTATTCTTTGACCCCGGCCATCAATGGTTTTATAAGACGAGACATTCAAGTAAGATCCAAGCTGAATGGTGCCTGATACTTCAAAGACAATCCAAAGTGGCTCTTTTTTCCGGCATCCGTCTCTAAGTGATCCAGGGCCATCATCTGCAAACATATGAAAATCAATAATAGACTTAAAATGTGCACCAAAAATAGTCTAAAAAAGCAGTTCCACCATCAAGACCAAAGAAAATGATCAGAAAAGCCCATTGATTTGCTAAATGTGATATACTAGTTTCAGAAATTGAAGGTGAGACGTGCTAAGAAAATTACAAAACCAGTGTCAGCAACCAGAAGAACAGCAGGTCACAACCATAATCACAGTTCACATCCAAAACATTAAACCTCCATTGTCAAAATTCAACCAATAACTAAAAGTTTTTCTAAAACCCCAAAAATGTTGAATATGTGAAACTCAGAATCATAATTTGTAAATTCTAACCATGCATCCCAAACAAGTCTCATTAAAGAAGAACCAGCAAGGATGTGAAATTAGCAGAGACAAAATGCTGCACAATCTTATAAGTTATGTTCTAGTAGAACTAACTAATGGAAGAATTTATCCTACATATCATGAATCCCCAGCCCTAAGTAACCATGATCAGAATTTCTACAGACAACCTTAAAATAATATTCACATTACACATCGGAAAAACTAATTCTGTTTTTTTTTTACCCAAAATCCATCCCTAAGCAGCTCAGGCCATCATCTACAATCAAATGAATAACAATAGTGATTCTTTTTTTTATTTTTTTAAAAAATACGAAATCTGTCCCTAAGCTGCTCAGGCCATCATCTACAATATAGTTAACAACAACAATAAACCTATGGGGAGTACCAAATAGTGTCAAAATGTTGTTGCACCATCCATAACAAATAAAATTATCTGAAAGAACCATCGATTAGCTACAAATGTTATCCATTTTTTTCAGAAATTGATGGTGAGGCATTCCAATGAAGTCACTAACTAAGTATCGGCAACCAGAAAAACAGCAGGTCATGGCCAAGACCACAGTTCACACCAAAAACATTAGACCTCCACTGTCAATACTCGCAAATCAGACAATAAGACAGGGTTTTTTCTAAATGCTAAAAAAAGTTCAAAACGTTATATTCAGAAATCATAAACCGGCGAAACTCTAAGAATTGCTGCAAAACCAAATAAATAATGCTTCAATAGTCCTAGGAAGCAAAGCAGCGACCCTGCAATATTCTCACCAAACATTGACAATATTTCCTTAGACAAAAGAAGTCACATTGAGTTAATGCACAATTTCACACAGAAAAGACCAGACAAAAACCCATAAATTAAAAATTATAAAAAGGCCCATTCAGCCAGAAAAAAGAATATTAATCAAATCCCAGTAACAATCATCTGAAAACACAATCCAGATTTACCCAATAAAGTGGTGACATAATAAATTGGCCCATGGAGGCCACCAATGGCACAGCGACCGAACCCCTCGGCCTGGGCAGCAAGAGCACGCAAGGCAGAGTCGACATGAGAGTAAGGCAAAGAGGTAGCCATGTAGGATGCGTGGATTGATGAGTTGGGAATAAGAGGGTGTTCGGGTTGATAAATAGAGGGCGGTACAGGTTGTGATGGTGAAGGAGCAGAAGCAGTTTTATCAGGGGAAGGGGCGTTTCCATTATCACGGAACTTGCGGTGATGACCATGAGCATGGGAGTTTCCCATTTGTTTGTTTAATTAACCTTTAAATGACAAGACAAAGTGAAACAGCTAGCTACGAACTGTTACTCTTCTTGGTTTGAATTCATTCATTAATCTTTGCTGCAATTGAAACAAACAAAAAACACACCCCTACGGAGAGATTGAGATTACGGCACCGTTTGGTTGTGCCGCTCAGAATTGCTATTCAAATATTTTTTAATTTTTATATCGTTTTAATACAATATTAAAAATAAATTTAAAAAATAATAAAAAATATTATTTTAATATATTTAAAACACACTTCTAAATATTACCCCGTTAAATATAAGAAGGGTAGATAAAAGCAATGCTATGGTTGTTTATTATAACAAAAGTTAAATAATATAGAAAAATCACTATAAATCAAGATATATTTTATTGTAGATTATAATAATAATTTCATTTTTAATTTCTCATCTTTTTACGAGAGGATAAACATTTCTTTGCCTTTCTTCCACGAGGGCAATAAGGTTTTTTCAATTTCCAAGTAAAAACAAACAACAATTTTAGCATAAAAAAGACAAAAAAAAAAAGCTTTGCCTTTAGGGGTATTTTGGTATTTTTACATAGGTATTTGTGTAATTAAGATGACATTGGGGGCATCTTAGTATTTTCATGTTGTATTTAGTATTTTTTAATCAAAAAGCCATTGGAGCGTGTTCCACACGCCCCAGCGAGTGGGCGGCGCATGAGACATTTCCTGGTGATCAAATCTGCTCATCTGTCGTATCATTAGATGCGCAGTCGTGCCATCTTCCACACGGAGCAGCACGTGTAGACATATCATGATTGGATTGTCATCGGTGATCGATTACTTGAGTTTTTTCTTTCTTTTCTCTCTCCTGACAACTAAAGTGCATTATTGTCCTCTCTTTGCTTGTTGTTTGCTTGGGTCTAACATGGATTGTCAGACCTAAGCGCCTTGTATGTGGCACTTATGTGTGATGCCAAACCCAGGCGCGGGTCTAGCAAACCCAGGGGTTTTGGTCTCGCATGGTTGCCAGACCCAAAGCGCTTGGGTCTGCACGACCACCACATCCAATGCTCTTGGATCTGGCATGCTCTCCAGACTTAAGGCTCTTGGGTCTGTCATGATCGCCAGACCAAAGAGCTTATAAAAAATAAAAAAAATTAATTATAATTTCTGTTTAGAATATTTCAAGAGTAATTTAAATGTTTTATTAAATAAAAATGAAATTATTCAAATAATTAATTAACATTTATGTTTAGATACTTCAAGAGTAGTTTAAATATTTTTTTTTCAAAAAAATAAAAAATATATAAAAACATTAATTAGCATTTCTGTTTAGGATATTTCAAGAGTAGTTTAAATGGTTTTTTTAGAAAAAATTAAAAAAATAATTAGCATTTCTATTTAAGATAATTCAAGGGTAATTTAAACCTTTTTTTCTAACAAAATAAAAAAATTAATTAGGCATGGTTGTCAGACCCAATACGTTTGGGCCTGACGCCCAAGCCGAACCCAAGGCTCTTAGGTCTGACATGACCGCTAAACCCAAAAACCCATAAAAAATAAAAATGATTTAAAAAAAATAATTACGATTTCTGTTTAGAATACTCCAATGATAGTTTAAATATTTTTTAATAAAAAATAAAACAAATTTATATATATAAAAATGAATTAGGATTTGGATACTTTAAAGATAGTTTAAAAAAAGGATGAAATTTTAAAAAAAAAGGTTAATTAAAAGAGAACATAAAAAAATAAACTAAGTCAATCCGCCAAACCTATAACCCGGGTAATGGGATTGAGATAATCTCTTAGAAAGAAAATAAAAAATGACCTGATTTAACCAAGGTCAACCTGCCAAATTCACGACTTAATCATGAGATTGAGATAATCTCGTACATAGCAAATAAAAACAAATTATATGAATGATGAAATTTGTAAACATCTTAATTAAAAAATGACACAAAAATAAATTAAGTTAACCCGTTAAGTACTATTCATGAATCATATGCCCGAGATAACCTAATAAAAAGCAAACTACAATAATTCATGGAGCCTAATTTTCAATCAAACACAATATTAAATGAAAAAATTGAAAAAAAAACCAATTAAAAAAGATAGAGTCAACTGGGTTAATCCGTTAAACCCGCAACTCAGGTCATGAGATAAAAACAATTCGATAAAAAAAATTCAATGGTGAAGGACCCGTAATCCTGGTCATGAGATCAAGATAACCTCTTAGAAAGAAAATCTAAAAAACAACCTAATGTAACTAGGGTTAAAATGTCAAAACTCGCAACCATGATCATGAGACCAGGATATCTTCATAAAAAACAAATTATAAAGCTTAATTCCTACATAAGCCTTAGATAGGAGAATAAATCAGATTGCTAGAATCAAGAAATTAACCGATTATTCAATATATAAGTTTTATTCCTAAACCATTTAAATTTCCTGAGACATCATCAATATATATATATATATATATATATATATATATATATATATATAATTTGCATAAAAACACAAACAAGTCCACGAAGTTATGCATAGAGAAAGTCCGTTATTACATGTTTGATATGATATAATATAATTTATTATGTAATAAAATAGAATGGATAGATGTATTACATTCCTTTGTTTGCTTACAAATATTCCTGGAAGTATAAGAGATGCATTTTACAAAGTTTTATTTTTTTCCTTTATTTTTCTTAGAAATTTTATTTTAATTTTAATTTTTTTCTTACAAACTAATCCTATAAAAAAAAGAAAAGTAGAAGAAATCATGGATCTACAATGCCTAACTTGAGAGGGAATATATGGATATGGCAAGATGTTAAACCTATTATTATTGGGTTCAGCTAATCGCTGAGCCCAACCATATATAGATACGATGAGTTATCATATCCATCATCATTGGGTTCAGCAAAACGTTGAGTTTAGATATATATAAGTCTAGTGAGTTGTCAACCCACTATCATTGGGCTTAACTAAACGCTAAGCCCGAGCATATATGAGTTTAGCAAGCCGCTTGACCCGTCGTCCTTGAACTCGGACGAGCGTTGAGTCCACACTCCTTTTACTCCAGGAATCTTAGGTTCTATAACTGGACCACGAGTCAAAGATATTTCTTATCCTTGAGCCTCTTCTCTTGAGAGAGAGACAAGCTCATGGGCTATAAAGAGACCATGAATTATTCAAATAGAGGGGTCTAAACCTTCATTCTCTACTGTATATTTATTTTCAGAGTCTCTCTTTAAAATATCATTACATTTTTTCTAAAAGAGATATTTATTTAAGTATTAAAGAGTCCCAAAATTCACCAAAGAAGGCATTTTGCAAGTATCAAGCACTAAGCTTTATTAACTAGGGAGAATTGATCAAATTCTCAGAACCAATAGATTAACATATTATCCAATACATAAACCTTGTCCTCAAGTTACTTGGATTTTTTTGGAACATCATCAATATTTAGGTAGCGTCTGGGAACATGGTTGAAACTGTTTTTCCTAAAAATTTGAATTATAATTTTACTTAAAATTATTTTTTTATATTTTTGGATCATTTTGATATGTTGATATTAAAAATAATTTTTAAAACTTAAAAATATATATATTATTTTAATATATTTTTAAATAAAAAAACTTTAAAAAATAACCGTTGCTACTCTCATAAACACCCGTTGTCCTTCTAAACTCACAATTCGTTTGAAAAGCTGCAAATACAAGGATTTATTAAAACTAGTGAATTGAAGTAACTTCACGGGAAAAAAACCCTTTTATTATGAAAATTTAAACTCCGTACATATTTTTGAGAGAAAAGGTAAAAGTGTCAATGTGTTAGACAAATCGAGCTCTTAGAATATTTGTTAACAAAAAAAACCCCTCAATCTTTGCAAGTGGAATATCAAATGCATGGGAGAAAAATACTCCCCTCAACAGGTTTTTGCTAAACGTAGTTAGCACGCACAAATCCATTCAAGGAAAAATATATATTTAGAAATGTGTTATTGTTCAAGGGTAGACTTCAACAATCAAATTATATATATATATATATATATATATTAAAAAAATAAAATTGTTTGTCCCCTCCTGTCTTTAGATGGCAAAAGCCTGCTGACCTGGCAAATAACATTGCACAGGCTGCAGACGTAGCAAGACCAAAGCCACAGCCAAAACCAAATTACCAACGACCTTATAAAAACAGTCTAATGGTGGTGAGACCCAATTTCCTCCGGTGGCCCCGGTGGTCAAACCGGTAGGCCCGACGGCGTTAGCATGACATTTCCTCTCCCGTTTTCCACAAACTAACCAACCCATTTTCCATTTTTTCTGCAAAAACCACGCTTTGCATGTTCCTGGAAAAAAGAACAAAAAAAGGGTGTTTTTTCTTTGAACAATGATTTCATTAGGATTGTTTTGAAAATCTCCAATGGAATACGGAATCGAAGAAGGTAATTAACCTCTTGTTTCTTTTAGCGTCATCATTGTCTTTTATATTTCCTGCATGCATAAAAATATAGCATGCAAAGTCATTCTCTGTTTTCTTGTTGGTAACAAAAACAGAGGATTTATTTTTTTGAATGAATTGTTCTATTGAATTGGAATGATTTGTCTTGCAAAAGAAAACGAGATGGATCTAGAGAAGGGACTGGACAAGCCGTTTAACTCAAGTCCTAACCTTCTCGCAGAGGTATCATCATCATCATCACTCCCTTTTCCGTCACCAACACCGTCGCCTGCTGCAACACCAAGGGCGACCCTGGTGTTCACTAATTCTGGCAAGAAATTGCTCGTGTCCAATTCGAGCAAGTCACTGGTTGTTTCCAATTCGGGAAAGCGGTTTGATAGAAAGAAGTACTTGAGGCAGGTGACCGGCCGTCACAATGATACCGAGCTGCATTTGGCTGCACAGCGTGATGATTTGGAGGCTGTTAAGAGAATTCTTGGTGAAATTGATGAGCAGATGATAGGGACGTTGAGTGGTACTGATTTTGATGCTGAGGTGAGTGAGATCTTGATCACTGTTCCATCCTGTTTTAATTGATACAATCACTACTAAGCACAATTGTGGCTGTGCAATCCTCGATGAGCATATCGAGGATTGCGTAATTGCATTGCCCTTGGCAGTGATTAGCATGTCTCAAGCGAAAAAATACAACGTTTAATTGCAAGCTATTGTCTTTGGGCACAATTAAGGGTTCAATACGCTTATTATAATGCTACATTGCATTTACATGGTTTTAGCACTTGCAATCTTGGAGAGAGGGTTTTCTTTTTCCTATTTTTTTGAATTGGCTTTATTCTATCAAGGTTGCCGAGATAAGGTCTGCAGTGGTGAATGAGGTGAATGAGCTAGGTGATACAGCCTTGTCCACTGCAGCTGAGAGAGGACACTTAGAGGTTGTAAAGGAGTTGTTGAAGTATACGACCAAGGATGCGATTTCGCACAAGAATCGATCAGGGCTTGATCCTCTTCATCTTGCTGCAAGTAATGGTCATCAAGGTAGTATAATTATTCATTTCTTTTGTCCATAGTTTTATATTAGTCTGCAATTGGTACACACTCAATTATCAGTCTTTAAGATTGAATTTTTTTAGAAAATATGTAGCAATTTTAAAAAGAAGCTTCAATAATTGTACTAGGATTGAGGGTGGAGAATGTTGTCACTATCTAAATCTATTGGCAGGCTATTGTTTAATACTTAATTTGTCCAGATTTGAAAATTCAAATCCTTGACAAGTTGCATACTCTATATTATTTCTTGTCATTGGGATGCTTCAAAGTTTAGTACGTTGAAGGATCTCAAGAAGCCTTTGAATCAGTTGAGATGAGAGTTGAAAGTCCATGACTATGAAGCATTAACAGGGGCATATGACAATATGTTGTTGGACGTTTCCTTTCTTTCATGCACTGTGAAGACAGAATCATATTTGAACTTGTGCTCCTCTATCAGTAAATGGTAAATGTACTTTTCAGAAAAATTTTTGATCAAGGACAAAATAATCATCAAACAATCTTCTAAAATTTATGCCATCATTGTATTTATTTTTTAATTATTTTTCGGCATACCTAATTCATATAATGTGTCAGCAATCATGCATGATAAAGATGAGATACATGAATGGAGTAATTAATAACTAGCTGGAAACTTGTGTCGAAATGGAGTTTCTCCTCCTTATGATTGATTCATGCTGTTTGGTTCTCAATATGTGTTACTGATGCTAAGTTTCTTTTGATCCATGATGTTTTTTTTTGTGTTGAATACATGGTTTGCTTGTTCTGAGTTTCTTGTATTTCTGTTCTTGAGTAATATATAGATTGAACAAAACTTGTCACTGGGAAATGCAGTTGAAAAATAATCTTTATGCAGCTATTGTCCAGCTATTGTTAGAGCACGATCCCACAATGGGAAAAACAGTTGGCCAATCAAATGCAACTCCTCTTATTTCTGCCGCCACAAAAGGGCACGCAGCTGTAGTTCATGAATTGCTATCAAAAGATCCGAGCTTACTAGAGATGACTAAATCCAATGGAAAAAATGCTTTGCATCTAGCTGCCCGGCAGGGGCACGTAGAAGTTGTGAAGGCGTTGCTTGACAAAGATCCACAACTAGCCCGTAGGACTGATAAGAAAGGGCAGACTGCATTGCATATGGCTGTTAAAGGATTGAGTTGTGAAGTGGTGGTGCTGCTGCTGGAGGCAGATCCAGCTATTGTTATGCTCCCAGATAAGTTTGGGAATACAGCATTGCACGTAGCCACCAGGAAAAAGCGGACACAGGTACTTATTAGCATTGTTGATCCATCTATTTCAAATTTCCAGAGAAGATAATCAATACAGAATTCCTGATATCATACATGACTAGTCTTCAAACTCTCCTCGTTTGACAAAATACAATGGGAATATTTAAGAACATCCTTTTTTTTTCTCCTTTTGATATATGTTTCTTTGCATTGATGATTGGAGTTTAAGTTCTATATAGGACACCAATTTAGAGCCTAACACATGCTGATGAACTTGTGCTTATATTGTTTTTTCTTTTCAAGATCGCAAGACTTTTGTCCTCTGCCCAAAAATTTGTTGGAAACTGGTTCTGTTAATACCTTAAATGGTAATGTGTCACAGAACCATCCCTGATAATCCAACTCATACTGCAAACCATAAGGTTCTTTTTAATCACAAGTTCCCATTACATATTATAGATTGAAGCTTTCCGGGTGATATAACCTATTGTATTAAACAATCGCTAGAGTATATTAGGAAAGGAAGTAATCCTTATGTATATGAGCCCAAAAGAATTCAATGGGGTTTTCCAAAAGATTTCGTTCCTCAAAGATGATATTAAATGAACTACGTACCTTTTCCGATGGTGAATTTATCATGTATTGAATTCTTCAGTGCAGAGGATTGGTTTCCAAGCCAACCATACACCAGCTTAGAAATCCACCTGCACAAAAGCTTGTGCATTTTCAAATGCAAGCATAGTCAATATTAGTGAATTTAGTGGCCTTGTGGATGAGTTCATTTGTATGTTTATTTTTCATGAAGAAATGCAACAGGAGTGAAATCATAGGATAGGGAGCATGTTAGCTCCTGATTTGTCCAAGCAACACTTTTTGCCTACTAGAGTCGCTTTTGCTTCAGTTAGGAGCATGTTTCCTTCTATTTTCTCTGACCTTGGAGTTTCTCCAGTTAACAACTCATCAGTTTCAATTATTTCTCGCATGAATGGTCGGCAAATAAGTATTGTGAACTCTGCAGTAGATGGAAATTTGGTGTTTGTTGATTCTGTTTTCCAGGAAAATCCTGTTTGTAATGCTATTGTAGTGAGGTAAGCTCTCACTTTAGCCCATTTTGATAATAAAATATTTCATTCATAAAAAAAGGAGGATACTCGAAGTTCAGGAGACATTTTAGTTGAAATGCATAATCATGGTACTCTATTTTTATTTTTTTTTATCTTGCAGATAGTGAATACATTGTTGCGCCTTCCTGACACAAATGTCAACGCACTAACAAGGGACCGTAAAACAGCCCTTGACATAGCTGAAGCCCTCCACTTCACTGAAGAAACCTCAGAGATAAGAGAGTGTTTGGCTCATTACGGTGGCGTAAAAGCAAGTGAGCTTAACCAGCCACGGGATGAGCTTCGGAACACTGTAACACAGATTAAGAAAGATGTGCACTTCCAGCTTGAACAAACCCGAAAAACAAACAAAAATGTAAGTGGGATTGCCAATGACCTCCGTAGGCTCCACAGGGAAGGAATTAACAATGCCACTAACTCAGTCACAGTGGTTGCTGTACTCTTTTCAACAGTTGCGTTTGCAGCTATTTTCACTATTCCTGGTGGTGCCAAAGAAAATGGCACGGCTGTAGTGGTGAGCAGTTTATCATTTAAGATGTTTTTCATCTTCAATGCCATTGCACTCTTCACTTCACTGGCTGTTGTGGTGGTACAAATCACACTTGTTAGAGGAGAGACAAAAACAGAAAGACGGGTTATAGAGGTGATCAATAAATTAATGTGGCTGGCCTCAGTCTGCACTACAGTAGCATTTATTTCATCATCATATATAGTAGTTGGGCGGCATCGCAAGTGGGCTGCGATTCTTGTTACGGTTATAGGAGGAATTATAATGGCAGGAGTTCTTGGCTCCATGACTTATTATGTGATGAAGTCCAGAAGGATTAGAAAGGTGAGGAAGAAAGAGAAGTCTTCAAGAAGAAGTGCAAATAGTTCTTGGCATTATTCAGAGACTGATTCAGAAGTAAAACCAATCTATGCCATTTGATGTTCAATCCTAAATCTTTCCAGCCTCTGGTGTCTTCTATTAATCTTCAAAGCCATTTCACTCTTGAATTGAGTGTGAATCATTTGGTTTTCCAAATAATGGATACACTACTTCGAAAGCAGAACTTGTCTCCCACGCCCTCAATCTTCATGGCCAACAAATGAAAGCATCATGTGAACAAAGTATATGATAATTTGTGATATTCTTAGGAGCCCCCCAAAGTACGTTTAGCTATCTGAAATTGAGGATATGTGATTGATTGATTGATTGATTGCTAGTAGATCATATTTTTCTTGTTTTTTTAAGTGGAATGAAGGCTGTGAGTTAGAGGGGACGATATTGATGTATAGAATGCTGGAGGAGGAGGAGGAGCTTGGCACGCCACTCCTGCCTGATTCCCATTTCTTTCTTCCGGTCTCTTATGGCCTAATGAAGCAAATTCGTATACAACTTACGAGTGCTACCTTTTCGTCTTTCAAATCTTTAACAACTGTGCTAAATCTTGCTTCCTGTAAGGCCAAAACAATGTGAACCTGTGATTACAGGGGAATCTTCAAGGTGAAAGCTATAACTTCTTCTCAATGGCTTATTGGCTTAAGCTGAGCATCATTAACAAAAAGTGTCATCAATGCACTGCAGTGTTCATGTCAATCTTCAGTGCTAACTTCGGCGGAATCAAGACATGAATCTTAGTTTAAAATGCGCCCATTAAATTTTTGGCCTTGCTATGCAAGTCAATGGTCATAGAAAAAAAGAAGAGGAGGAACGAACCAACCAACCAACAGACAAACAATAGAAGATGATCATTGTTAAGCCATCCACATCTTCGAAGAGCCATGCGAGAAGAAGAGCTTAATTGCTTCTCTTCTGTCCCATTCAAGCCACAAAGAGAGCACTGAATTCTCTTAATAGCAGCACTCTTTTGCAAAATCAAAACCTAGTATCTGATTGTTTATCATAATTTATTGTTGATAGCTAGACTGTTATTACACCAACCTTTTGCCCCCTTTTTTTTTTATAATAATAATGAACTTTTTTACTTTTCTTCATTGAGTTATTGACTTTAATTTTTTTTATTTGATTACTTCCATTTCTTTCAAAATTATCCATGGAGTAATTTCATTCGATTTTTATCATTTTTCCATTATTTGATGATGTTGAATGTTGAAATCAACTTTGACCAAAGAAAAGATTCCTTCCAAAATAATATTTTATCCAAAAAAATTTGAACTTCCCCTAGTAAAAAAATCTTAAATTTGAAGTTAGTTGATTAAAGTCCACTACCGAATCATTATAAAATAGAAAAGTTAGCATAATTTAGATAGAATCGCTGGGATCTTTTTTTTTCCAACCGTAATTTTTTTTTTTTTTTGTAAAGATGGTTGCTAGCATGTTTTAAAAATGAAAAAAAAAAAATCAATCATAAACTTAAAATTTTATCTATGCCAAATTATATATTTTTAAAATATTTAGATGATGATATATTATCTTACATATTTTTTAAAAAAATATTGAAATGATGATATATTAAATTAATCTGAGCTAATATTGGTTAACCTATAAAACTCGTGACCTGGATCATGAGACCGTGTTAATCCTATAAAAAGCAAATCTAAACAAATTAGAAAGTTCAATTCCAATCAACTAAATTATAAAAAAAATAAAAAAAAATACATTCAATTTTTTTAAAAAAAAATGACTCGAGTAAATTCAGGTAAACTTGTGACTTAGATCACAAGAACGAGATTATTCAATGGAAAAAAATACAAAAAATAGAAAAGTCGGTTCTCAATCAACTCATTGTCGAATAATTTATTTTTTTTAAAAAAAATCAATTTTAAAAAGGTAATAAAAAAACTCGAATCAACCCACAAAACACGTCACTCGGGTCATGAGATACAATAACTCCGAGGAAGAAAACTAAAAAAATATTATGTTTTTCTTATAAAATAACTAAGCAATAAATTTATTTTAATCTAGGAATAATCTTAAAAATTAATTTTATTGGTGCACAAATTTTTTTAAAAAAAATTCATCGATTTTATTTAAATAAAGTTTCTTTAAAAAAACAATTATAAGAAGCCAAGGATTGTAGGCTTAAGGGACCAATTCATGTGCCTAAAATCAAGGGTAGATGCGTTGAATGCTAGTTTAATCCTTTTTGTTTTTAAAAGTAATTAAGTTATTTTATCATATTAAAAAACATGAAAAAACCTTGATGGGTGACAAATGGATCATGATGAAAAGGTCATAGAGGACCAAAAAAAATAACACTAGATGGGTGGTCGAGCTACGCCGCTAGTTGAGATAAAATTTTTCTATTGTAAAAAAAAAGGTCCAGACAATGGATAATAACCCAAGTCAACCCCGGTTAACTTGACAAATCCTCCATCTGCGATATGAAACCAAGATAAAAAAATAACTTTTAAAAAGAACAAATTTAAATCAATAAAAAAATTTTAAAAATAAAATCGAGTAAACTCTGGTTAACTTGACTAATCTGTGTTTATGATAGGCCAACATAAAGAAAAATGAAAAAAAAATCACAAAACACAAGTTTTAATAACCTAATGTCAATTGATAAAATTGAAAAAAAAATCAATTTCAAAAATAGAATCTAAAAAAATTAACTAAGTTAACTCGACTAACCCTTGACCTGCAATATGAGAATAGGATAAAAAACTATTCTTTTATAAAAAAAAAGCCTAGAAAAAAGACCAAAGCTAAATCAATAAAAAAAACATTGAATTAAAACTAGAGTTAATCCATGTTAACTTGACTAACTCGCGATCCTTAATAACCTCATAAAAAAGAAAACAAAAAAAATCATAAGACTCAAGGCCCAATAACCTAATTCCAAAAGATAAAAATAAAAAACAAAATCAATTTCAAGAAAAGAAAAGAAACACCAGGAAAAAAAAAAGCCCAAGTTAATCCAGTTCACCCCGACTAACTAGTGACACTCGATATGAAATTGAAATGAAAAATTTAATTGAAAAAACATAGAAAAAAAAATCAAAGTTAAATCAATAAAAAAAACATAAAAAAACTTGAGTCAACTCATGCTAACTTAACTAACTTGTGACCTAGGATAACCCTACTGAAAGGAAAGCATTGAAAATTACAAAGGCAAACTCCCAATAACTTAATGAGAATGATGATATTGGAAAAAAAATCAATTTCAAGAAAAGAAACTTTGGAAAAAAAACTCGATTCAACTCAGGTTAACTTAACTAACCTATGATTTCGGATATAAGGATCAAATCTGATATAAAATAATGAAGCAAAATTCATAACCATCAAAAATTAAAAAAATAAAACAAACATTAATCAAGTAATGAGGATCAAATTTGATATAAAAACCAAATAAAAAAATAATTAGTGATTAAATTGAAAAATAAAATAAATTAAGGAATTGATAATAAAATATTAATCAAAAGAATAAGGACCAAAATTGAATACAAACATTAAATCAAATGAAATGTTGTGGGATAAAATTGAAAAACATAAATAAATAAATAAAGGATTAAAAAATAGCAATAAAAAATAAGACCAAATTTGAATACAAAGATTAAATCAAATAAGATGTTGATGGATAAAATTAAGAAAACATAAATAAATCAAGAAAGGGATAAAAAAAGTAATAAAAAGAATGGGGACCAAAATTGAATACAAAAATTAAATTAAATAAAATATTGAGGGATAAAATTGAAAAATATAAATAAATCAAGAGGGAGATAAAAAAAAATAGCAATCAAAATAATGAGGACCAAATTGAATATATAAATTAAATGAAATGAATGTTCAGGGATGAAATTGAATAAAAAATTAACTTTCATAAGCATCAAAAGCAAAACAAATAGCAATGAAAAAAACGATGATCAAATTGGATACAAAAAATCAAATGAAAAGAATCTTTAATATTTTTCCATGGGAAAGAGAGAGAAAAGAAAAGAAAAAAGCTCATTGAAGCCACACTGATAGTCCTCCGCTGTCATGCACCTAATACATAAAAAAGACCTTGGTGAGTTGTTTCTAACTCTATGGTGAAAGGCTATGTTTGATAAATGGAGGAGTCCACACGCGTCGCTAGAAAAAAAAGAACTTCTTCCACTTATTTTTATATATATATATATATTAAAAGACCAAACTAATTTTTATCCGACTTGATAAAAATAAAAAAATTAAGAGAAAAAACCTAAAAACTCTAATATAAAAACTATATAATTTTTTTTCATGAAGAATATTTTAGGTATTTTAACATGCTTTTAAATTAGAACTCAAAAAATATCTCCATAAAGTTAATTAAAATTTGTTTTTAAAGATATTTAATTCATTACATTCTTGTAAAAAAAGAGTAAAAGTACTAATCTGTGTCATCATTCAGTCTTGGAATGACATGTGCAGTAGCATCACCATCACCTTTTCCGTCCTAACACGTCTAATGAAGATGAAGTCAAAGCCATGTAAAATAATTATCATAACAATAATAATAACAAGCCGATAGACAGAAGCCTCCAAAATACATGCACGCGGTTTCCTTATTATCCACGCACGATAAAAAAAATTATTTTAATATTATTTTCAAGTAAAAAATATTCTTTTTAAAAATAAAACTCG
>Ga0325410_1001916_pt1 | contig 23274 bp, 11 predicted proteins | sample PopdelMetagenome_16_FD_206182 | JGI IMG/M metagenome (GOLD analysis project Ga0325410, IMG submission 206182) | Populus deltoides microbial communities from Bellville, Georgia, United States - Xylem-PdIQD-R3 | ecosystem: Host-associated > Plants > Phyllosphere > Stem > Wood/Secondary xylem...
GTTTAGGATTAACTTTTGCATGGCAGCATGTATGTCAGACCTGCAGACATACATGCTGAATTTTGCCTTTTTCATTCGTTACTGGCATGCTTTGATTGCATTTTGTCCTTGGAGCAATTCTATTGACACAAAACTCTTTATACTTGATTCACTTTGCAGGTGGAGGGAAGCCTTGGTCACTCATCTGTAGATCAGAAAACCTGTCAGTCTGATACAGTGCACCAGCAGATGTCTATTCAGTTTTGTCTGATCTTGCCCATATTATAACCAAAATCAGAGATTAAATTGTTTTTGTCCTTAAAACCTAATTTTTAATTCATTTTGACCCAAAACATCTATAAAACATCTTAAAAATCATGATAAATCTTTTTATGGCCTAAAAATACCATCTCAACAACCAAAATCAATCTGAAATAAAAAATTAACCCGAGCGTAGATATGTTTTTTCATGAACTTTAAAGGTAAGAAAAACACTTAATATGAACTCTCCTCATCAAATAAAACCATTTGACACAAATATCAATTGTTTTGATAGCATAAATTGGTGTCAATGACATTTTTCTTTTTCTATCGTTGAAATTTGGTGACCTCTCTCTCAACGAGGAACTTAAAAATAATAAAAAATAAACTTTCATACCAAATTTGAATTTGAAAAATATTGAGGTACCGAAATTGTATAGTCTAGGTTCTTTTTAAAGTTTAAGGATCAAAGTGTATCTTTTGTAAAACTTATGGCACGCCACTCGTGTTTGGTACCCTTTTCATTTCGGTCCCTTATCTTTCTATCCCACTCTTTCATAAAAAAATCAAAATCATTTATTCTTCAATTAGGACTAATTCGCTTAAAAAAAGAGTTTTAAGGATCAAATTGAAAAAACAAAAAAACTTACACAGTCCATCCACAATAATGTGTGAGAGGATGAACAATGAATTTCTTCACAGTAAAAAACTCACGCCTTTTAGTTTTATACTTGATAGGCAAAGTTTTTTATTCAAATGTCGGTGTTACTGTAACTATGTGTTTTGTTTTTTACATTATTGCTATTACACAATTTATTTTAGAATTTTAGTAATTAGTACATTATCTACATAAAAATCCAACGACTCATTCTCTCTCTTTCCAAAAAAAAAAAAGTTTGAAAAATAAAACTTAGGACCAAATTTAAATTTTTGAAAATTAAAGGGATATTTTTCCTAGTAGATAAAAAGGATGAGAGGATAAAAAAGAATTTTTAAAACAAATTTTAAATTTGCCATCTATTCATCTTGTTTTTTTTTTTTTTTTTACTTTAATCTCCTATATTTCAATTCAACTCTTCCTTAAAAAAATAAAATAAAATAAAATAAAATATAATTGGATACTAATTTAGACTTATAAGAGTTAAATCATGTAAAATAAAAATTTAATAACTAAATTAAAAAAATACTGTTTCAATCTACAATATTACGAGTAACACTAGTAGTAAAAGATCTCTTTTTAGAATTCTTTAATAATAATAATATCATTAAGTACTATATCAAATGGATTTGTTATCGGTGAGTTCTCTAATTTGAATTAGTTTTTTTTTCAACGTTATATAATAATACTTATACTAAAATGCAAGTAAAATAAACAATTACAGATTATTCAGATTATGAATTAAACATCAACCACAAATTATTTCGCATTGTTACATAGTACGTAGACATCATATCATTATTCACGTATGGCCAAACTATACGTGCTCATGACGACGACGACTTATACCTAAATTTTGGCACTGCTCAGTCCTGTAATTAATTGTCAAATTTATGATGAAAAACAAACAAACAATCAAACAAACCATAAAAAAAAAAAACAAAAAACTAATGCTAAGTAAAAAAAATAAATTAATTAGCATAGCATCGATCAACAAAAAGAAAATACTATCATAAACATGTGGGTCCATACACATGATATCATAAAAAAAAGCATGACAAGTGTACAAAAAAGTATGGTTTGATATGAAATTAAACAAACAACAAAAATTGAAATTCATCAACTTAATTACTTTTAAATATATTTTATCTTACCAAGTATATTTTTGGTCAATAAACAGCAACTGAATCAAATAACCTAAGATTTTTTGAAGGTTTTCTGACCATGATGGGCACAAGTAGATCTGTAAATTGTTTTTGATAAAATTTATATAGAATCCAACAATCAGATTAAAAATTAAATAACGACTGTTTCAATCAAATAAGTTATCTAACACGATTGAACTTTTTTAATCTTAAATTAATCTCATTATTTCATGATTGTATCTGCAAAGCTATCAATACGGTGTAGTTATAATAGATTCTCAATATCTGAAAGATCAAAACCTCAGACATCAATACATAAAACAATTATATTCTTAGTCTTTGTTAGGATGTTCTGTCTATGAAGATCTCTTCGTTTTGTAACTCCATTCTTGAAAGATTTTGCTCACTACACGTGAAGGAGGTCTAATTGATCCATGTGGTGCAAGTATTCTGCTTCTTGTAAAATGTAATTGTGCTCCGATTTGTCAAAGGATGTCTAGAGCTGTATTTTCTAGCTTTATATATCAATGGAGATGCCTTACTGTTCTACAAAACTGAATCCATTTTTAATTTCTCCAAGACCACCTTAAGTTTAAATCATATCACAACGTTATATAAAAAAGGGTCTCATTATTTTATTATTACTACATCATCCATGGATCCATTGAAACATTAGCTGGGTATATCACTATGCCAGCGGAGCCAAGATCTAGCTGGCTCTGCTTGGAGTAAGAGACAATGAACCCATTGATCAGACCCCTAGAAAGAAAGAAAAAGCCAAGAAACATGACTAGAGACAATAGCAGCTAGCTAGCCTATTCCATCATTATTTAGCGCCAAACATACTTTCAGCATTCATATGGATGAACTTAAAGGCTCAACCTTCTTAAACAAAACCAAGAAAGGTGACAGTTTATCACTAAGAGACAGAATTCTACGTCCATCATTCTCACGATAAATCCCAATATCCCTGCATAGAACTCCGCAGTGACAAATGCCTTCAGGACAGGAAACTAGCTTGTACCCTATGCCAGCCTTCTCAATCTTGAACCAGTTGGTTAAGGTATCAATACCAGGATTTCCTTCTTCCCCACCCGTTGTCACAAACCATTGTACCTCCGAGTTGGAAGATTTCTGAATCTTCCAGACTGAGGAGTGGTCACAGGCTTTCTTGATAGAAAACTTGATGTTAAGATCAGTAGAAACTCGGATGACATCATCGTCGGAGCTGGCAGGTGAGAAGGTAACTGGAAGACCTTGTAACAGGTCCGACGAGTATTGAATAACATCATCCGGGCAAGTTTTATTGGTAGCAGAAACATCCCCGCCTCCAGCCCCAAAGAAAATAGAACCGATGATGTATTCCGTGCCTGCTTTAAGTTGTTCGCCCTGAATGTCAAGCACCGGCTCAGTATAAGCTTCTATTGATGGCACCGAGAGAACAAAGGCATAGAGAAGAAAGGAGAGCCACACCAACAATGTAGACTTCATTGTTATTTGATGTTTTTGAGATTCTCTGTTCTTGGATATGAAAAACAATGCCAAGAAGCTTGCATTTATAGAGCTAGAACCTGGAAGCTCAACAATTATTCAAATATCGGTGTCACTATCCATCTTTTTTTTTTTTTAACATTATGAAATAATTTATCAATTTAAACATCAACCACAAATTATTTCACAAACATGTTTCGCATTCTTACATAGTACGCAGACATCACATCATTATTCACACATGTATGTCCAAACTATACGTGCTCGTGATAACGACTTATTCTGTAATTAATGATTTTCAAAATTATAATGGAAAAAAAAGCAAAGTCAAAAAATAAATTAACTAGTATTTGTAATATACAAATAGCCTGTTAGGTTTGGCGATTTCTCTAACCAGATTTTAAACTAAATAAGGTTGAAATTAATTTTTATATAACTTGATCAATTTATTCATTCTACCGGGTAAAAACCTGATTTAACTTAAAAACAAATATTAAAAAATACAAAAAAAATAGTATATAAACAAGATAAGCATTTGCAAAATGAAAAAATAATAACAGTAATTATTATTGGTGCCAAACACGGTTTTTGTTGAGTTGAATAAATTATAATAACAATAATTTATAAAAAAGATGACCATATATCATTGATTTGAGTTTCAATTAACCATTTTGATTTTGATGAGTTATTGCTTTTCACTTGAATTGAATCATGCAAATATTGATTGATCCTTGATCATAGAGAAGTGGGAGGAGATCATAGAGTTGCATAAAAGATTGATGGCTACACTGTTTTGTAGTGACAATGATCATTAATTTGGGGGATGGTTTCTTGACAATAACTTTTCTATTATATTTATTTTTAAATATAAATGTTACCGATCTATGATCAGTATATAGATAAATTTTCATTTTAAATTTCAAATATAAATACAATTTTTTTTAAACTCAACTAGAGTTCTGTGTAGTATTTAATATAAGTAAATAAATTCATAATATATATTAATATCTTAATAGAATCCTTATTACAAACTTAATAGATATGAAACATTAACTTAAACATAATAAAATAATATTAATTACAATAAAAAAATAAATTTTAATTTTTTTAACAAAAACTACCTCCCTCCTAACAAAGGTTAATATCAATGCATTTTATCTGCCACTACTAATATTATTTTTTAAGTATAATGTCAGAGCATCTTATCTGCCAGTACAGTACTCTTTTTCTGTCGATGCTTATCCTGTCTGCTACTCAATAATCATAGGAAGGGCACGTCATCCTTCGTGTTCATGGATCTTTTCTATTTTTTTTTTATTTTTTTTAAACATTATGAAATAAGTTTATGAATTTAAACATCAAACACAAATTATTTCGCAAACATGTTTCGCATTCTTACATAGGACGTAGACATCTTATCATTATTCACATACGGCCAAACTATAAATAATTGTCAAAATTATAACGACTTATCCTGTAAAATAATTGTCAAAATTATAATGGAAAAAAAAGCTAAGTAAAAATTAAATTAATTAGCTTTGTTTAAAGCCGATTTTTATTCCTTGATATTTGTAATATACAAATGACGTGTTAGGGTGGCCCTTCCCCTACCTCAGTTTTAAACTACGAGGGTGTTTGACAGTGTGGTAGTGGTTGCTTTTCAAATAGTTTTTTGTGCCGAAATACATGCCAATGATATTTTTTTATTTTTTAAAAATCATTTTTGATATCAGCACACCAAAACGATCCAAAAAGTACAAACCACACTCAATTTTAGCAAAATTTTTTTTTTTGAAATTCGGTGAAAAGCAGGTTGAACCGCAGAGCCAAACGCTCCCGCATCATATTAGAGTTAATCTCTATTGACAAAATAAGTCAAAAAAAATTATTTAATAGATCTAGTAAAAACCTGGTTTGATTTAAAAAAATATTAAAATAATAATTTTTAATAGTATTTTTTAAATATTAAAATGATAGTGTCTTGAATCGACCCGAACAACTCATCAAATATATGACCTGATTAGGTCTAATAACTTTATTTTTTTAAATTATTTTTTTCATTAAACTAGATGATAATAAAAATAAGCATGTGTAAGTGACGCACGTGTATGGCGTCGCGGCGAAAACATCCACCTCAAAATCAATGTATCTAATGCGTGGAAATGTGAGGAGATAAAGAATTCTTGTTTTTTATTAGTGGAAAAATTAGAATGGGAGTCGCCACCTAATATTTTGGTCATTACGAACCCTAACTGGTCTCAGAGATCTGGTACGGGGACTGGTTGCGTAAAGAGAAGACATTAGTACCCCAAATACACTCTACCTAAGATAAACTGTATTATTTTATTGTCTGATAAAATCTAAGGTCTTGTCATGTTTTCTAGTTGGCGGTCCGTCTCTGGTTTAAGAAAAGTCCTCTTCGGTAAGGAGATCTTTATCTTATCAGGTAATTCTGAAGTCAATAAAAGAATTTAATATCCAGAATACGTCTTACGTATAAGGTCATAACCTCAGATATTAAAAGAAAACAAAATAATTTTTTGGAATTTTTGAAATATTGGCATAGTTTTCGTGATTTTAATAAACTGGTTATTAAAGCCAAAATGCATGCTAATACATATTTTTAAAATTTTCTTTGTTATATGAAAATACAATATGATTTTTAGAGACTTGGTCGTATGCATGAAAACAAAACATTTTTTTTAATGTTTTGAAGAAAACTGGGTATTTTAATACCGAATTTCTATCTTTATAGTATAAAAATACAAACCAATACTAAGCAAAATTCAGTAGAAAATTGTGCCCGAAAATAAAAAAAAAATTGAAATAATTTTTTTTAAAAAAATTCATTTTTATTTTTATTTTATTAATTTTTTTTATGTGACTGGGTTGGACCTAGGCAATCCAACCTGTCACTCGTTCAAACACCCGGCTGAGAAGTGAATTATAATTCACAGCTACTATAGCATGTGAAGTAGAGAGAAGAAAGTACTCACCTGGAGACGAAGCCGAATGTAGTGGTGTGGTGTTGGTCCTCTGTTCGTGTCTCTATCCTTTCTGAGTTTTCCTTTTTTATTCTCTGCCCGTGTGTTGCTCCACTGTCTTCTCCTTTTGCTTCTTCGGTTTATTTTTGTTCCCATGTGCTTCCTCTGCTCAGGACGAAGATGATGGTTGATGAAGGCGTTATTAGAATATGTAAATAAATCTCTCATTTATAGCATTTGTATTTTAGAAGATACTCGGCTGATTGGGTTAGCAAGATTGTAGCCGAAAGACTCTCCACATTCTTGTATATATATCAGCTGTCAAATGAATGAAAGACAGCCAAAACATTTTTATTTCTATCATGGTATCAGAGCGCATCTAGGCTATCTCCTCCTTCTAACCCTAGTTGTCGTTCCAGCCGCTTTATCTTTCTACCATCTCCCATCTCCCATCTCAAAACTGCCTCAACAAAAACACCATGACAGAGCACACATCCGACCCAGCAAACTCTCCCTCTTCTCCTCCTCCCATACAACCTCCCAGACCTCATCCCTCTCATCCTGCTCTTGCAGTATCCAACATCAACACCTTCATCAAAGTCACCTTAGACATTGAAAAGGGTCAATACATTACGTGGTCGGAGCTATTTAAAATCCATGCTAGGGCTTATCAACTTCTTGATCATATCATTCCTCCCTCAGCAGCAACGATGAAGCAGTACACATCTCTTCAAGACACGGACCCTGACCTCTGGTCCCGTGTTGATGCCATTGTTCTACAATGGATTTACGGCACTATCTCTGAAGATCTTCTCAACACCATCCTTGAACGTGACTCCACCGCTGCACTTGCATGGAACAGATTAAAGGACATTTTCTCGGACAATAAAAACTCTAGGGCTCTCTATCTAGAACAAGAATTTTCAAAGGTTCAAATGGAGCATTTTGCAGATGCCTCATCCTACTATCAACATCTTAAGTCCCTCTCGGATCAGCTGTCAAATGTTGGATCTCCTGTAACAAATGAAAGGTTGGTTCTTCAACTTGTTTCGGGTTTAACTGATGCCTATGCTAGTGTTGGTTCACAGATTCGTCATGGTGATTCTCTTCCCCCCTTTTACAAAGCATGGTCTATGTTGGTTTTGGAGGAGACGACAAGGACGAAAAAGGCTGCCCAGACCTCCTCCAACTCTGCCTTCTTTGTCTCTCCAGTCGCCCATTCCAGTGGCCACACGGCTGGAAATCCATTCCACCACCGTCCCAATCACACTTCCAACCGAAGCTCCACCACCCGTAATAGCAAAGGAGGTGGCAGTGGTGCCCGTAGTAGCAAAGGCAGAGGAAGGGGTGATGGCCATGGAGGCCAGTTGCACCAGCAACAGTACACTACACCCTGGCAGCCAATGTCCTCACAGCAGCAGCAATGGTCTTTTCCTCCTTGGGCTAGGCCGTGGCAACTACGCCCCCATGCCCATACCCAACGACAAACCACTTGTCTCACCAGCCTAGCTCTCAACGTCAGACAGGCCTTCTTGGGCCCAGGCCACAACAGGCCCACATGGCAGCCTCTACACCGCAGGCCCAGTCATCTTATGCTCCAACCGACATTCCAGCAGCTATGCATACACTCTCACTTACTCCTCCTGCCGAGCAATGGTACATGGACACCGGAGCCACATCTCACATGACCGCAAACGGAGGTAATCTTACGTCTTATTTCAATATGAGCAATAATCGTAATATTATTGTTGGTAGTGGTCATACTATTCCAATTATTGGTTGTGGAAACGCATTACTACCTAACACCAACCCTTCTTTCTCTTTGAATAATGTCTTGCATGCCCCAAAATTGATTAAAAATCTTGTCTCTGTGAGGAAATTTACCATTGACAATGATGCTTCTGTTGAATTTGATCCTTTCGGTTTTTCTGTGAAAGATTTTCAAACGGGGATGCCTTTACTGAGATGTAACAGCTCAGGTGACCTATATCCAGTTACCACAAGACCACCCATTGGAATCACACCACCATCAACTTTTACCGTTTTGTCTCCTGAATTATGGCATAGTCGTTTAGGACACCCAGGAGCTCCTGTTTTAAGCTCTCTTCGTAAAAACAATTTAATTGTTTGCAATGAATTTCGAGATAATTTTGTTTGTCATTCATGTCCTCTTGGGAAGCAAGTTAAATTACCTTTTTATGACTCTCTCTCATATACCTCTTTGCCTTTTGATATTGTGCATAGTGATATTTGGTCATCACCTACTCTTAGCTCGGGTGGTCATCGCTATTATGTTTTGTTTCTTGATGATTTCATGAATTTTCTATGGACCTCTCCAATTACAACTAAATCTCAAGTGCATTCCATTTTTCTATCATTTCGTACTCATGTTAAGGCACAATTTGAAAGGGAAATCAAATGTTTCCAATGTGACAATGGCGGGGAGTATGATAATGGACCATTTCACAAATTTTGTCAATTAAATGGAATGACTTTTCGATTCTCTTGCCCTCAAACATCTCCTCAAAATGGAAAAGCCGAGAGAAAAATTCGTACCATCAATAATATCATCCGCACTCTCCTCGCTCATGCCTCTCTACCATCCTCCTTTTGGCATCATGCACTTCAAATGGCCACCTATCTTCTTAACATACTCCCCAACAAAAAGCTTGCTTTCCAACCACCCACAAAAATTCTTTATCAAAAAGACTCGTCCTACTCTCACCTTCGAGTTTTCAGGTGTTTATGCTATCCTCTTCTTCCGTCTACTTCTAGAAATAAATTGCAAGCTCGGTCAACACCATGTGTTTTTTTGGGGTATCCATCTAATCATAGAGGTTATAAGTGTTATGATTTATCAAGTCGTAAAGTACTTATTTCCAGGCATATGACTTTTGATGAACATACATTCCCCTTTTCTAAATTATATGCTCCTCGATCTCCTACTTATGATTTTTTGGATGCAGGAATTACACCTCTCCTTCACTCACCTGATCAACCAAATCCATTTGAAGCATCCCACCCCACTCGTTGATCCACCGGCCCAAACTACACCTCCTAGACAGGCCCAACAAACACCACTCATCACCCCAATTCTTACTTCTCCAGTTAGGGACCTCTCCCCGCACCAATCCGCTTCCCCTAACAGGACGCTACCCAGCCCATCCAACTCCTCACCACGGCCCATATCTCTTTCTCCCACCGATCAACCAAATTCACACAATCCACCTCCTCCAATGGACACAGCCCACGCCATTCCACTTGCCCGTCCACCTCACTCTCCACAAATGACAACAAGATCCCAACATGGTATTTTTAAGCCCCGCCAAATCCTTAATCTTCATACCTCATCCGATAACTCCATTTCTCCATTGCCCACAAATCCCCTTAATGCATTCTGTGATCATAATTGGAAAATGGCCATGAAAGACGAATATGATGCTCTTATTGAAAATAAGACGTGGGACTTGGTACCCCGTCCATTTAATGCTAATATCATTCGAAGTTTGTGGATTTTCAGGCATAAGAAGAAATCTGATGGTTCCTTTGAGCGGTATAAAGCCCGCCTTGTCGGTGATGGTGCAGGTCAGCAAACGGGTATCGATTGTGGTGCGACCTTTAGTCCAGTGGTCAAACCGGCCACTATTCGAACAGTACTAAGTATTGCTTTATCTAAATCTCGGTGTCTTCATCAGTTGGATGTAAAGAATGCTTTTTTGCATGGGAATCTCGAGGAAACAGTTTATATGCATCAACCTCCTGGCTTTCGAAGTTCAGAACACCCAGATTATGTCTGCTTACTTAAGAAGTCCCTTTATGGGCTTAAGCAAGCCCCTCGTGCTTGGTACCAACGTTTCGCGGATTATGTGGCTACATTGGGTTTCTCTCACAGTATTTCAGATCATTCTTTATTCATTTATCGTCAGGGCAACGATATGGCATATATTCTTCTTTACGTGGATGACATTATTCTTACTGCATCTTCAGCTGCTCTTCGTCAATCCATCATGTCTAAGCTTGGTTCTGAGTTTGCTATGAAAGATTTGGGTCCTCTAAGTTATTTTTTGGGCATCTCTGTTACAAGACATTCCGGAGGTCTTTTTCTTTCCCAAAAGAAATATGCCGAGGAAATCATTGAGCGGACCGGTATGTCTTCTTCTAACCCATCTCCTACACCGGTGGACACGAAAGCAAAACTCAGTATATCTTCAGGTAATCCTTATCATGATCCAACTGAGTATCGTAGTCTTGCTGGCGCCTTACAGTACCTGACATTTACAAGACCGGATATTTCTTATGCTGTTCAGCAAATTTGTTTGTTTATGCATGACCCCAAGACTCAACACATGTCTGCTTTGAAGCGTATCATTCGCTACATTAAGGGTACTGTCGACTTTGGTCTCCACCTTTATCACTCTTCAGTTCATAAACTCATTTCCTACACCGACGCCGACTGGGGTGGATGTCCAGACACCAGACGGTCGATTTCGGGTTATTGTGTATATCTTGGGGACAACTTAATCTCTTGGTCTGCAAAAAGATAGCCGACCTTGTCCAGGTCTAGCGCTGAGGCTGAGTATCGTGGGGTAGCTAATGTAGTTTCTGAATCTTGTTGGATTCGAAACTTAATCTTGGAGCTACATTGTCCCATTCCGAAAGCCACTTTAGTATATTGTGATAATGTCAGTGCGGTGTATTTATCCGGTAACCCAGTTCAACATCAACGCACTAAGCATTTTGAGATGGATATACATTTTGTAAGAGAGAAAGTCACTCGTGGTCAAGTTCGAGTTCTCCACGTCCCTTCACGTTATCAGATTGCTGACATTTTCACTAAGGGACTTCCGCTGCAACTATTTGATGATTTTAGAAATAGTCTCAACATTCGACCACCTCCAGTTTCGACTACGGGGGTGTATTAGAATATGTAAATAAATCTCTCATTTATAGCATTTGTATTTTAGGAGATACTCGGCTGATTGGGTTAGCAAGATTGTAGCCGAAAGACTCTCCACATTCTTGTATATATATCAGCTGTCAAATGAATGAAAGACGGCCAAAACATTTTTATTTCTATTAGGCGTGAGGTGGTGCTGATTAAATGGAAGCTCCCGCCCCTGGTTTCTTTTTTAGTTCTTCTCCTGTTCTCCTGTTTTCTCCCCGTTTTTTCTTTCTTTCACCCTCCCATTCTCTGTGTTTTCCTTTCCTCCTGCCTTCTGCTTGTGCTTCTCTCTGTTTGTGCACAGTATTTGTGAGTTATCTTGCAAAGCTGGAGAAGTTTACCTGGAAGCAGGACGAAGACAATGGCGTGCTTTGGACTGCTATCTTCCCCTTTTCATTGGCTTTTTCTCTAGTTAATTCTTTCTATTCTTTTGCTTTCCCTAGCTACTGGTATTTTTTTTTCTTCACGGTTCGTCTGAGTTTGCTTCCGGGATGCTGGAGTTTTGAAGGAGATTCTACAGTCCCTCTCCTCTGTTTCCGTCTCCGTGTTGCCCAGTTCTTCCTCACGTCTCCCTCAGTTTCTTTATTCTCCCTGTTCTCTCTCTCTTCCTGTCTGGTTCTCCCTCCAGTGTTTCTGCCCCCCTCCCTGTGATGGTTCCTCCTCCTGGCTTTTATAGCCCAAGGAAAGCACTGTAGTGGTAACGGTCGCCGGGATAGCAGCCATAAAACATGCCCCATAATTGGAGCAATTTTGCTGCAAAACATATCCCTGTTTTAATGCTGAAAAAGGCTTTCTTTGAAGGAGACAATGAATGGTGGAAACGACGCCTTTTCAAAATTTCAAAATGAATATTTTCGATTCGGCCCTTGGCTGTTTTGACAATTTTGTAATCAAGCCCCCCGTATGAATTGTAATTGAATCCTTTTATTTTAGCGCTTTTTCTGGTTTAGTCCTTGGTTTGGAATTGTTTTAATTAAATACCTAATTGACCATCAAACTTCAATAATTATGCAATTAAGACCCTGATTTGACCAAATCAACTCTTCAAAATTATAATTGGACCCCGGAACTTTAATTTCTTCCAATAAAAACCTAAATTGACTTAAAAATCATTTTTTCTTGTAATTAAACCCTCCAAAAATTCAATTAAACTTTAGAGAAAGTTTAATTGAATCCATAAACATCTGATTTCGAACTTTTCTTCTTCAAATTGAATTTTTCTTGTCAATAAGGCACTCATCAGTAAAAAAATATACTGTCAAATTTCACCATTTTGCATTTTTGAACCTCCTCAACTGATTTTGGCCTTTTTTGGCATTCTAGCATCCTTTTCTCGCTCCTATTATTTTTTAGATTTCTTCCGAATAATTTTTGATATATATATATATATATATATATATATATATATTTTATTTTTTTTTGAAAAAAAAAATTGGTAACAACAGATGCCTCCTCGTTACAATACTTACGGAGCAAAGATTTTGTGTAGTAAGTTTTGTAAAGATAAACAAACCTAAACTTTCAATCTAGATTTCTCAAAACTCGACTGATATGAAATTCTGTCTTTACCACCATCTTCCTCCAATCAGGAACTAATGATCCAAACTTGATTATCTTGAGAACCCGATCTTGGTGCCCCTCTAAATTCTATCTTCTTCTTCTTCCTTCTTTCTTTCTTTCTATTTTTTTGAAATCTCTTGTGGCGACTTCCTTTAAACAAAGCTAAAATCCTTTATGCGGTTGGGCTAACCTGAGATCCCATCCGGCGATCCCCTTTAACTAGAACTAAAGTCTGCGTGGTTGGGCTAACATGAGATCCCGTCCGGCGATCCCCTTTAACCAGAACCAATATCCTGTGTGTTGTTGGGCTACCTTGAGATCACGTTCGGCAATCCCCTTTAACCAGAACCAAAATCTGCTTGGTTGGGCTAACCTGAGATCCCATCCGGTGATCCCCTTTAACTAGAACCAATATCCTGCGTGGTTAGACTAACTTGAGATCCCGTCCGGCGATCCCGTTTAACCAAAACCAATATTCTACGTGGTTGGGCTAACTTGAGATCCCTTCCGGCGATCCCCTTTAACCAGAACCAAAGTCTGCGTGGTTGGGCTAACCTGAGATCCCGTCCGGCGATCCCTTTTAACTAGAACCAATATCCTGTGTGTGGTTGGGCTAACCTGAGATCCCGTCCGGCGATCCCCTTTAACCAGAACCAATATCCTGCGTGGTTGGGCTAACCTGAGATCCCGTTCGTCGATCCCCTTTAACCAGAACTAAAATTTGCGTGGTTGGGCTAACCTGAGATCCCGTCCGTCGACGCCCTTTAACCAGAACAAAAATCCGCGTGGTTGGGCTAACGTGAGATCCTGTCCGGCGATCCCCTTTAACCAGAACCAATATCTTGTATGTGGTTGGGCTAACCTGAGATCCCGTCCGGCGATCCCTTTTAACCAGAACCAATATCCTGTGTGTGGTTGGGCTAACCTGAGATCCCGTCCGGGGATCCCCTTTAACCAGAACCAAAACCTGTGTGGTTGGGCTAACTTGAGATCCCTTCAGGCGATCCCCTTTAACCAGAACCAAAACCTATGTGGTTGGGCTAACCTGAGATCCCGTCCGACGATCCTCTTTAACTAGAACCAATATCCTGTGTGTGGCTGGGCTAACCTGAGATCCCATTCGGTGATCCCCTTTAACCAGAACCAAAATCTGTATTATCTTCCTGATGGCAGGGTTTGAACTTTCTTCTCTTATTTTGAGAATTTCCTAATCGTAAAGTTCTTCTCATTTTTCTTCTTGATGATAAGGTTTGATCAAACTTTTCACTTGATGCATTTTTTTTAATTTTTGTGATTTTACAGGACTGACATCTGTCCTTCCTAATTGCAGGGTTAACATCTGTCATTCATGATGACTGAAATTAACAGGATTTTTCTTGATCACAAGGTCGGAAAACTTGGTACTTCCTGATTGCAGGGTTGACCTGAAGACTCCTCATGATGACAAGGTTGATCTTTTCATTTCTTTGAGATTTTCCTAATAGTAAGGTTTATCTCATCTTCTTCCCGTTCCAGGGTCACAACCATGATTCTCTGTTATTATCAGCTCAATGATTTTTTTTTTTAAATCTTGCTGGACTTCTTTGAGGATTTTCCTGTAACGAATATAAAATATGTGTGCAATGCTTTGAGGTTAGTTGACATGCATCCATCCTTACCTGATTTGAAATATAGGTCCCCCCCTTTGATGTTCCATCGTCATAGGGTGCCTTTGTTTGCTATCCAAAAGCCTTCTTTGCTCTTCCCATGTACTGACCCGTTCATGTGTTAGTCATCCACTCAACTGTAAATGCAGCGCCTATCCTAGGCTGTCTTTGATGATTATTGGTTTCACTGTTTATCAAGTTTGATAATGCCCCCAAGTGTGGTGTTGCTTGATTCGTCATAAAGGAGCTTAACAACTCATTACATCTCCTGGATTCTTTCGAGAATCATTCTTTGAGTAGCTGTATGCATCCTATCAGCACTCATCAAGAGGTTTTCTAGTGTTGTCCTCATCTTAGATTGCTAATCAGCCATTCACTTGCCCTCAATGCTCGTTCATCTGATTATCTTCCTTTCAACACCATTGTCCTCAGCTTCACTGATTCGTTAATCATTTTTTTTTTATTGCCCCCAGCTGATCTGAATACTGCTTGTTTTTTCTTCTCAGGGTCCACTGTATTGCCCTCGACTGCTCGACTTTTCAAGAAGTGTCGAGAAGTATTGATGTCACTTCTGTCAAGGATTTTGCAAACTCGATTGGTGCTCTTTTTGTTTGACAATCTTTGTTGTTCAGGAATCAAATCTCATATTTCAAAGATGTCTATTTCAAAGTCTAATTGTTGAAATGAAATCAGAGAGATGTCTTTTTTTTTTTTTTTAAATTCAAGCTTCTTTGGTCAAAGACCCAATACGCGTCATTCAATAACTGTAGTCCTTTGATTATCTTGTATTTTAAAAATAGAAATTGACCCATTGAAAGGTTAAAATGGCTTTTTTCATGGTTTTTTATGTTAATTTTAATCTCTGATCTTGGGTGTATCTTTTGATGGTTTGTGATGAGGTGATCTTTTTGTGAATTTCAAAAACAAGATGCTAAAGTCAAACTCAGGCTTTATCAAGAAAGGTGTTTTTTTAGCCCTTATTTTATCAGCATGCATAATAACAAGTAGCTTAATCCATGAAGCCACGACCTTTATGAAAAAACTCTTTAAGCTTTGAGAGTGCTATTTATCGATTCAAATTACTTACTTGATCAAAAAGAGCTTTTAAAAGCATGTAATATAGGATGTGGTTTATGACTATGAAAAAAAGGAATTTTACAGGCTCAAAAGGTGTTTGAGGGTTTCAAAAACCTAGGATCAACATCAACTATTCATCATTTCTCTTTCTCTTGTTGCCTTTGTAGAGAAAGTGACATATAACCTTATTAACCTTAAATATCAAAATTCTCTTAACATAAATCATAATGCAAATCCAACTTTCTCTTTGATGAATAACCAATCTCAATCATCTGATAACATCAGGAGCTTTATCCTGGATGCCAAAAGTCATATTTGTAGCTCATTTTTTTTCGACTTTGACATTTGTTGTGTCTTTCCTTGATTAAAACTTCTTTTGTCTTTCTTAGATTCAATAGGCATTCTCCTTCCTTTATCTTTGACCTGCGTTTAAATGCAGGCAATTTTCATGTTTCTCTCTGTTTTTTTTTTATATGGCTTTCTCATAGCCTTTCTCATAATTTTCTAACATGCCCCTAGTCTAGGTCGTTTTCTTTTAGCTCTCTCTCAAATGTTGGACTTTTATTCTAAGCCTTCCCTTTCACTTTTGTCTTCTCTTATTTGCCCCCAGTGTGAGGTGTGATCCTGGTCAGGGTTTCTTTTGAAAAGAAATATTCTATCAGGCTCAAAATAGGTTTGTAAAGGATAAATATCTTTAGAAAGTGAAGGGATATCAAAGATGACCTTTTCTCATTTCAAGCAAGGTTGGTTAGAACCGATAAATTTTGACCTCATCCAGTGTAGTGATTTGGATTTGTAAGAATCATGATTCACGAGTCCATAACTACCTAATCCACTACGTGTCATTATGCATACTACTAAAACTTAGCTACATGATTTGTGGTTCAGCTTCATGTATGGGCTCAAAATCTGTTTGGTTACCCCATATTAGTTTAACAAACATCGAGTCATTTCTGTAATCAAAATACTTTTAAACTTTCAGGATTGATTAACCTTAATCGTGCGTTGGAGTTCGATCAAAATATTTCACCAAAATAAATTTTGAAAGAAACATCTTCTTAATTCAAAATAGTAATAAGACTAAGAACAAAACATAATCCATTAAAAGGTGAGATATGATCCCAAAAATGATGGACAACACAATCAACAACATGACATTTTTAAACAGCTTCTTTGTCAATAATTCACGTCTTATTATCACTCATTGGTGATGACTTGTCGATGATATGGCCGTTGGTATCATTCTTCACGAAATCTGCTTGTCTTTTGCTCACAAATCTTTTGGACTTAATCTTCAAAGTTCTTGCAATTCTTCAACTTTTCCTTTAGATTATTCCGTCTAGAGGATTATATTTTGGGGCAATGATCTAATTATGATTTTTCCTTGATGGCAAAGGTGAGCTGGAATGGGAAACATCCATGGAGCAGACCCCTTCCTAATCGTAGCATGTCAATATGCCTAGTCTTAAAGTTGAAGAATATCACATCATGAAAGTATTCTCCCATCAGCACAACATCAGCATTGCAGAAGGCTAAGGGGCTTATGTGGGGTTTTTTCCTTGTTAAAACCCCTATGTTTATCGAATGCCTCTTGCTCCATTGTTTTCTATCATAATCCTCTATGATCCATACTTCCATGAAATTTCTCTCCCTATCGATGCAGGTCATGACGAGCTTTCCTTTGTAAATAGTAAGTTTAATATCTTTGTTATCATTGCCCTCAGAGGCTGGTAGGGGAAGTGGGAACAAACAATGACTCTCCTTTTTTATATCAAATGCAAAGACGTTTCCTATCTAAGTGAGCCAATGAAATGAGCCATTACAGATACTTTTGTCATGCGATGAAGGGACTCTTCATAAGGCAACTTCACTTCGTCCAAAAGCTTCCATTTCTAAATTTTTGATTCAAACAACTTGACTCTAATGCATTGGTACATATAGAATTCTTTATGTGAGCGAAATTTGGGCTTTGAGAATCTCACAATCTTGTATCGTAAAGGCTTTGACCTTTCAATCATTAGGCCAAATTCTATAGTATCATATCGTGTCTTTGGATTCAGGATCTTTTGCCATTGTTGGATTGAAGAGATACACACATAATAACATGATTTATTATGTGCACGACAAAGTAGAACTCCTTGATTTGTAGATGACACAATTTCCACGTGTCCTGGAAGAAAATCAAAGGGTATTTGCATATGGGTCTTCACAACGTCAGTTGAAACAAAAGAAACTTGATATTTGTTCCGAATCATGCTTTAGATAAGGAAACCAGAGACAATGTTAGTTCTTTGGCTGTGTAGCCTTGTGAAAAGGGATTCGTAGGTCAACTTGTTGTACTCCTAGAAAGAAGCCTACATTTCCCCATAGTCTCCATTGATGAATGTGTCAGCACTTCATAGATGGCATCTTGGCACATGTCCCTATTTGAAACAGAGAATCTTATTACCACAGGCTGTGTCTTTTGAGCGAATTTTCCTTGCCACCGTTAGATGTTGGCAACTCTTAACTCTGAAGAGGAGAGCAGAATTAGGGGACCTTTATTTCAAACTATGAACATGTATGTTTAAATGTATGAGGATGTTTTATATGATGAGCTTGCCCTTCAAGGGTTGACACATGGTCGTAATCATTGCAAGAATTTTGATTCTTGCTCTACATCGGAAATTTTCTGAGCAACGACCATTGTGTCAGCCACAAGTCTTGAGTTTAAGATGCTTCATGAAGGGTTTACTCTGATGTAAAACAAAAGGTAACAAACACAACCTAAGGACATGTTCTATTCATTAAGAGAGACAAAAGGTAGGTTGACTATTTAGTCTCAAAAGGGTCTCATATCTGCCAAGTAACGATCTTCGTAAAGACAGTATAGGGGCGTTGCGAGAAATAGTTAAGGCACGTATACCTACCATTACCAAGCAGGCACTCAGATATGAGTTGGGTGTTTCACGCATCTGAACCCTGACCAATAGTCATAGGGTAGATCACTAGTTCCCCACCTAACTTAGAAGTTTGTGTGTGCTTTCCAAAAATTAAAGAATGTGATGCGAGACAGTTCTATACAATGCATGAACATATATGTACATAAATTAAAGCATGTAAGAAAATAAATAAAATAAGCTTGTTAACAGAAAACACTCAAACTAAACAAAACACAATTATCAGACAAAAACAAAGCTTAGTCCACAAGGTTCCTAGTGGAGTCGCCATTCTGTCGCACGATGTGTGGCGTCGCGGTGAAAACATCCACCCTCAAAATCAATGTATCTAATGCGTGGAAATGTGGGAAGACAAGGAATTTTTGTCTTTTATTAATGGAAAAATTGGAATGGGAGTCGCCACCTAGTATTTTGGTCACTAGGAACCCTAACTGGTCTCAGAGATCTGGTACAGGGACTAGTTGCGTAAAAAAAAGGTATTAGCACCCCAAGTACGCCCTACCTAAGGTAAGCTGCATTGTTTTATTGTCTGATAAAATCTAAGGTCTTGTCATGTTTTCTAGTTGGTGGTCCGTCTATGGTTTAAGAAAAGTTCTTCTCGGTAAGGAGATCCTTATCTTATCCGGTAATTCTGATGTCAATAAAAGAATTTAATATCTAGAATACGTCTTATGTATAAGGTTATAACCCCAGATATTAAAAGATAACAAAATAATTTTTTGAAAATTTTGAAATATTGGTCTAGTTCTCGTGACTTTAATAAACTGGTTATTAAAGCCAAAATGCATGATAATATATATTTTTAAAATTTTGTTTGTTATATGAAAATACAATATGATTTTTTTTGAAAAAAAATATTTTTTTAATGTTTTGAAGAAAACCGGTTATTTTAATACTGAATTTATATCTTTATAGTATAAAAATACAAACCAATACTAAGCAAAATTCAGTAGAAAATTGTGCGTGAAAATAAAAAAAAATTGAAATAATTTTTTTTGAAGAAAATTTTATCTTTATTTTTATTTTATTAATTTTTTTTGTGTGGCTGGGCTGGACCTAGCCAGCCCAACTTGTCACTCGTTCAAACCAGTGACCCGACCTTAATTCTTAAACGATAGTGTCTTGAATCGACCCGGACAACTCATCAAACATATGATCTGATTAAGTCTAATAACTTTATTTTTTGAAATTACCTTTTCCTTTAACTACATGATACTAAAAATAAGCATGTGTAAGAAAGCGTTCACATAATGTTTTTTTAAAAGAAAAAAACATTGCGAATGGTTATACAGAAGAGCACTTGTGAATATAACAAAAAATCTATGATCTTAGTTAAAAAATCAAAAATTAAATGGTATTTAATAAAAAAATCTCAAATAAATTATTAATTAATCTATTTTAATGGACTTGTATCAAAATTCAAAGAAAAAATAATATTAAAGAACAAATAGGTCAGACACGTGGGTTTGGGTGGGTCAGCACGCTTGACTCACAAAGAAAGAGTTCAGGCATGCGTGCTAGGCTTTCTTTTTATGTTTTGGGGTGGATGACATGTTGTCACCTTGCTTTTTATTTTAAAAAATACAGACAACGCGTCAACTTTATTTCCATATTTCGACTATCGAAAAGGTGACCGCAAAATTAAGCAATGATTTTTTCAATCTAAAAAATAGGTAATTTTGCTTATTTAATGAGGAGAATTCTCAATAAAATTTGAATCAGAACAAGGATGCTGACAGACTAAGTGTTAGGTTGATCGGATTTGCGCTGGGAGGTTGATTTGTGAGGGGGTGGGGGGTGGGGGATGCTATTTGTTGCAATGCTGGGAGGAAGAAGAAGAAAATGGGGGATGGGATAGGGAGAGTCGCTCTCCCAGTCATAAATTAAATATTACCTATGAAATTACATACGAATTTCACCGATGAGTTAATTCCGTTGGTAATTCTATAGGTATAAATGACATGTCTTTATACATTTTGATTTTTTTTAATACCTTCTTTTCCCTGTGTAATTTTCTCGGTATATATTGAAAAAATATTTATGTCGGTATTTACCGATGGATACAACGAAGGAATATTTTTTCGGTAAAATTCACCGCAATCTATTGACGGAAAAATTCCTTTAGTATTTCCGTTTGTATTTATCAATTTTCTAGAAATGCATATTGTATCGACTAGGGTTCATGACCTTGCCATAACCCAATTTTGAATCTCGTAAAATTATTTTATGTAAAAAATTATTATTATTAATATGAAATAATCCAAAGAATAAAAAAACCATGGGATCTTTTGTATTAAAATCCAATAGTCGAAATGGACACATTTATAATAATTCAAACCAATACTCTCCATCAAAGATGATCAATATTGCCTAATTATCAATCGACTCCCAAAGCATAATATTTTATCAATCGATTATATATGCGCATGCTTATTAATTATAAGGAATGCCATGTTCTCTCATAAATGTTTATCATTTATCATACAATCCACGTGGTTTGAACTGCAAGTCAAAAGGGAAAAAGTAGTATCAAATACCAATCAACACATAAATTAATAGAGATGCATGCATGCATGAACAAATTAGTGAAGAACATGACAATGAATGTCCAGATAAACTCCCAGCTTGAGAATCCTTATGTCTGCCTTGAATTTGTGGCCTTGCATGAACAAATTAGTGAATTCATGACATTTCTATATCTTCCATTATGACTTCCTTTCAAGTTATGAGCATAACTCTCAGCTAGAGCATAACTCTAGCATAACTCTCAGCTAGAGCATAAATATTCACGGTAAATTAGGATTATAAGATTTTTTTCTCGACAACTATCTCTAATCCTAATGGTATTATGAGCATAACTCTCGGCTAGAGCATCAATTATAATAACCCAAACTCTTCAATCTTGTTATTCTCCTTTTCATCATTCTCCATTTCTTTTTCAACTTCTGTAAATCCATTATTTCCGTTCTCCACTCCTTCTATCATATACAGTTTCTTTATCACTACACTGCTGTCGTGGTATATTTATTTTCACACTTAAAACACCGGCCAAGTCTTTTTCTTTGCCCGTACAAGTAATTCGAAGGATGTTTTAAAGATTTATTATTGGAATGATTAAAAGTTTGGACTGAAAGATTACCTGTTGGTCTTCCATTATTGAAAGAAGGACTGATTCTTTACGTGATTTTGCTCATTCTTGACATGACATTATTTGACTCCACCTGCCATTTTTCCTATTCAAAAGCCATCAATATATTAGCTAACCTTAAAATCTTTAACATTGATTCAATATCATCTCTTAATCAAATGATGAAACTGGAAATTTAATATAATTCAGGCAGTAAATGATTTGATGTATTTATCAAAGTTTTCAGCTCCTCAAACTTTTCCGCATAGCCTTTTGCACTTCTTTCTTGTACAAGCTTGTTGAGCTCTTCTACTATATATGTCATCTTTACTGCCAAATATTTTATCGATGGCTTTGGAGAATAATTCATCCAAATTAACCAAATACTCATGTCCACAAACATACCCTTTATACCATACTTATTCCTTACCATCAAGATAGTATGAAGCTAACTCTACCCATTGATGTGCATGAACAAGGTTAAGCTTGAAATATTTCTTGCATCTGGATTCGACAAGAGCTTTGCAAATCAACCATTGACAGTGTTGGGTTATACTCCATCTTATGTTGCTACTAACTTGCCAATTATCTCCACGATTTTGATTCCTTCATGATTTGAATTAGTTCCTACATCCCTTCCAGTGTTTGGAGTTATCCCCTACTTCTCTTCTTGCCATTTTTGACTAGCCAAAAAGGACTGGAAGTATATATGATCATGATAATGACTTATACCTAAATTTTGGCACTGCTCAGTCCAGTAATTAATTCTCAAATTTATGATGATAAACAAACAAACCATAAAAAAACAAAACAAAATACTAATGCTCAGTCAAAAAATAAATTAATTAGCTTAGCATCGATCAACAAAAAGAAAATACCATCATAAACCTGTGGACAAAAAAGTATGGTTTGATATGAAATTAAACAAACAACAAAAATTGAAATTCATCAACTTAATTACTTTTAAATATATTTTATCTTACCAAGTATATTTTTGGTCAATAAGCAATAACGGAATAGAAGTTTTAATTGAAATGTATATACAACACTAAATCAAATAACCTAAGATTTTTTGAAGGTTTTCTGACCATGATGGTACAAGTCGACTGGTTTCTCTATAGAACTAAATTTGTAAATTTCTTTTGACAAAATTTATAAAAAATCAAACAATCATATAAAAAATTATAAGTGTTTCAATCAAATAAATTATCTGACATAATTGAATATTTTTTAATCTTAAATTAATCTTATTATTTCATAAATGTATCTGCAAAACTATTAATACAGTCTAGTTATAATAGATTCTCTTATTTGAATGATCAAAACCTCCAACATCAATAGGATGTTTCTGTCTATGAAGATCTCTTCGTTTTGTAACTCCATTCTTGAAAGATTTTCTAGCTCTAATATCAATGGAGATGCCTGCATACCGAAGTAACTCAACCGGCCTCCTACAAAATTGAAT
>Ga0325410_1001917_pt1 | contig 23256 bp, 17 predicted proteins | sample PopdelMetagenome_16_FD_206182 | JGI IMG/M metagenome (GOLD analysis project Ga0325410, IMG submission 206182) | Populus deltoides microbial communities from Bellville, Georgia, United States - Xylem-PdIQD-R3 | ecosystem: Host-associated > Plants > Phyllosphere > Stem > Wood/Secondary xylem...
AAATAAAATAAAATACTAGACAATTTTTAAAATAAAGGGAGGAAGAAATATTATAACAAATACTTATAAAATTTTATAATGTTTAAGGTGTAACTAATAAGGTTGATGGTGGTGGTAATAAAAAGGTAGAGTTCTGATGAGATGTGATGTTTTTAGAAATTAAAAGCTGCAGTGAAGAAAAGAGAGAGAAAACTAACAAATATGTGATTTTTTTAGAGTTGCTGGCATGAGATATAAGATGGTGACATAACATATTAATTAATAAAACTAAACTTTATTTTATAAAATACCACTAGTTACAATTTTAGTACCATAAAATTTCTCACACAAAAAGGAAGCAACTATCTTAAAATTGGATAAGTACTGAAGAATCTTTTTTTTTCTAGTATACTTTTTTTTCTAATTTTCATTAATAATTCAGTTAAAAACCACATTAAAATCACATATTCAACCAAAAACTCAAAATACTTGATAAATAAAAAATAAAACATTACACCATATTAAAAAATTAAAGGGAGGACACATTGAAACAACAACCCCAAAAAGAAAAAGAGAAGAACCAACTCTCTTGAAATTGGATAAGTAGTTACAATTTCTTCTTTTTATTAGCTATACATTCTTTAAACATGTGAAATTGCATAAAAAAACATATTTTCATCCAAAAATTCTTTTAAAAATAAATACTATAATTATCAATATTGACTCTAATAAAATATCATAATCCAACAACAAAAGAATAAATCAAATCAAATGCAATTCATTACAAAGTTTTTTTTATAGCAAGAATAAGAAAATAATCACCTTAAAAGTTCAAGATTTATCAACTTTCAAGCCAACAATAAAAGAAGAAATCATTTATCTTCTTGTATCACCTTCTTGGGACTTGTATTCTTATTATTTGTCCATACCTTTTGCTTTTAATATTGTTTAATATTTAATTTTTTAGGGTTTATTTGTTTTGCTTAAAATACTTTATAGGAAAATATTTTATAGATTTTCTTGTGTTTTTTTTTTGAAAATTGTTTTTGTACTTGTTTCCCATAAAATATTTTACAAGAAAATTGATCAATATAAAATATTTTACAGTCAATCTTTAAACTTAGTTTATTTACTGAAAAATATTTTTAACACATGAAATTTTGTAAAATATTTTATAAAAAATAATTCACTTACAATATCATATAACTATTTTAATCATCACCTCCATTTTACTATCATTACCATCTCTTCACTAGTACCACTGTCATCTCACCACCAACTCCTTCACCTCGTCCTCTACATCACCACAACCTTCTTTTCTTTATCCACCATCACCTCCACTACTATTGCCACTCTACCAGCACCTCCTTGTCCACTATCATCACTACAATTATCTTCTTAACTTTCATCGCTACCTCACCATTATTTTTTTCCACCACCATCACGACCATCTCCACTACAACCATTGTCATCTCACCACCATTACATGTAAAATATTTTCCACTCATAAAATATTTTACGTGAAACAAACAATATCAATTATTTTGATTTTTTGCGCACATGATTTTCATGTTTGTTTTTTAAATAGATTTATCAACATAACCTAAAAAAAGAAGTATAAATCTGAACAAGCAATGATGCAACTATTAAAATTTTAAAAAAATAAATAAATCAAGAGAAGCAAATCTTTGTGTGGACCGGCCTAAACATTAAGAATATTAAGAGCGCATCACTCTTCTTCTCTTCTCTAATTCCCCCCTGTCATTCTTCTCACAATAGAGAGGAAAACGAAAAAAATAAAATATATGACAAACAGCATAATAGAGAAAAGTGAGAGGAAAAACAATCTGGTTTTGATTATTACCAAGATTATATAACATAAATTTGACCAAGATGAAGCCTAATTTGATATCAAGAAACAATTTCCCCCCCTTCTCCATCTAGCATTTACTATCAATGAACTAATATATAAAATGTTTTTTTTTAGAACAATTATCTATATTTAAGCAATATTGGATACTGGATGAGTTGACCAAAATGAAAATTCAGAGGAGGTTAAAGTGGTATAAAAAATGCATGGCAAAAATGAAAAGCTTCTTCTTCTCTCTACTATTCTGGAAAATTGGCTAAAATTAAGAAGACCCAAGGACACAGAAACCGAAAGCAAGCCTCTGGGTATCTCTTGTCAAAAACCAGCACCACCACTTCCCCAATGTGATTGAGCAAGCAAGATATGAGCAAAAGGGACAAGAAGGAGAAGAATTCTCCTTCTTCTCTCTTCTAATTCTTTCTTAAAACACACACAACAAAAAGAGATAAGGGAAGAGACGTAGGTCCTTGTTAAAAGAAGAAGAAGAAGAAGAAGAATGCATGATTCCTCCAACTCGGATGCTTCAGCATTTCCATTTCGAAGCTCTTGTCACAGGCGGGCCCACTCAGATGTTCCATTTCGGGTCAAGGATGACTTGGATCTGGTTCCTGATGAGTTGGTATCTGAAGAGGACCTCTTTTGCTCTTACATGGACATGGAGAAACTTGGATCCAGACCTCAAGAAGGACCCTCTGGGCTGAAACAGGACAATGCCGGTCATGAGTCAGCTAGTGGTGGTTGTGGTGGGGTTCAAGACGTGGAAGAAGAGCAAGAAAAAGCATATGTGAGGCCGAGGCATAAGCATAGCAATTCAGTTGATGGGTCTTCTTTAATGGAATCTATTGACTCTAAGAAAGCTATGGCTCCTGAAAAACTCGCTGAGTTGTGGGCTCTTGATCCTAAACGAGCCAAAAGGTATTTTCTTTTCTGGGTTTTGCTTTGAAATGGATTTGGTTTATATAGCTTTTCAAATGGGTTGATGTTTTTCTCATTTTATTTGCTTTGTGGCAATACATAAACAAGCAATTTGTTTTTATGTTTGTGGGTAGCTGTTGAGCATTTGGGTTTTCCTTCTGGATACACCATTTTGTTAATTTTGACCTAGTTTGTGAAGTTTTGAGAGATTGAATTTGAGAATAAGTTTTGAATGATTACTTCTTAGGACAACATCGTGTAATTAAACTTCACGTGGCTTTGATTTAGAGTGCAAACCTCTTTGGCTTTGGCTTTGGTTTTGGTTTTGGCATTAGGTTGTTAGTTATCTTGCAACATATTCGGTTTTGGTAGATGTGAATTGGACTTTCTAGGATATTCTCACTGCAGACTTGTAGGCATGTCAAGATGGCCTTAGTATTTAGTTAGGATTTTTTTTTTTATATACATAACCCCCCTTGATTTTATCCTATTTTGTTGACATAGGCGGTTAGTTGTTCTTGTCCAGACCACTGTGGATATTTGGAGAACACTTTCCTATTTTCCATTTTAAGTGGTAGAGAACTGGCATAAAATGTTGCAACCTAAAACTAAGAAGTTGCTTATTTTTTTTTTTTTTAATCTTCAAAATTGATAACATAAAGAGAAGTGGTTTCAAAGGAGCTCAAATCTCTTGATATTTAGATTGATTTGTTTTATGATAGGTATGAATGGCGTAAAAGGATCCACATAGCGACCCTAACTAGCTCAAATCTCTTGATATTGAGATTTAGGTGTTGTTGTATCTTCCAAATTGACGGGTTATATTGTTTTAGAGGTACATGAGAACTTGCATGGGCTGATCTATGATTGCTAGACGTATCTCGTCAATGCATGCTAAACTTTTTACTGATGGAGATGCTGTCTTTGACAGGATCAAGTCCTCAGGAACCCTAGAGTGCACAAGCTTTTCTGATTGATAGTCCTATCCTTTCCTCCTCGCATAATCTCACCTTTCTACTTAGCAATGAAGCTTGCCAAATTTGTTGTCTTTTTTCACCTGACATCTCTACGGTTAAGCATGTTTCTAAGTTATTTGTTTCTGTTGCATGGATGCTATACATTTAAATGCAGATAAAAAATAGCTCTTCCAAAGGTTAGAATAGATACTTCAAGGGATGAATTGGCTTTTAGTGATTTGCTACCTTAATTTATCAGTTGTTTTTTTCTTTAAAAATAAAAAACAATTTTCATGTTGCTGCTTTTGCCGAAGATGAACACTTTTGACTTTACATCGATGAGCTAGGAAACTATTGAAAGCTTTTTCATGGTACTTAATGTTTATTAATGTATGTCGAATTATTTGTTTTCTGAAGTAAATGTGTAGCCTGTCCACGAGACTCTAAAGAGTGATTCTTTATTAATCATAGAATTGCTTTTGATAGATCTGATTGTCATGTAGATGCACAACATTTTAATTCTTTAAGTTTCCTCTAAACAGTTATATTATTTATCTAGGATTATGGCCAATCGGCAGTCTGCTGCTCGCTCGAAAGAGAGGAAAGCCCGATATGTATCAGAACTTGAAAGAAAAGTGCATACCCTTCAGACAGAGGCAACTACACTTTCTGCACAACTTACACTGTTCCAGGTTTGGCAAACAACTCATGTATGTTTAGAAGGCTATGAATGAGAGTTATCTCTGAACTGCCAGTTATCTGTGGTCTTGTATTCTCATTTCAGAGGGATACATCAAGTCTGACTACTGAGAACTCAGAGCTTAAGCTTCGATTACAAGCTATGGAACAACAGGCTCAATTACGTGATGGTATACTAAAACCTTGCTCTGCTTTAAATGCTAATCCCTGTTCTATTGTTGGATGCATCTTTCTTGGGAAGTTCTTAGTAGACAATTTAGCATTTTATGCGGTGAAGTGGAAGGCTGTTGTGCTGTTCAGGCGTAATACTTTCCTCCAATAAATGGGGGTTCTACTTGTAACTTCAAAGCATTATGTACTCCCAAATAATGATTGTCATCCAACATGCCACTACCATTTATAATTGTAGTCTAGCTGACATTTCGTCAACTCGGCTCTGAGATATTTGCTCTTTAGATATCACTAAAATACTAGATGTATTTTCTAAGTATAAAAAGACAACAAATACTAGGTTGTCACGGGTCGGGAGGGTCAACTCGGTTTGACCCGCTAGATTTTTTATAAAAAAAGAATCAAAACGATATCATTTTGAATTTTTTTTTTTTAAGTTTAGAGTTGGGTTTTGACCAGGTCAGACTTTAGTTTTTTTACCGCGTCAGCCACGTTTTTTACTTCTAATTTTTCTTCAACCCAGGCTGGTCTAGGCCCCGGGTCAGCGGGTCCCGGTCAACCCGCCAGGATGGTCCAAGTTTTATAACTATGGTCTACATCTACCAACATGCAATGAGATATAATATCAATCCCCTTGCACATTTTTTGTTGGGTATCATCTTTCTCTGGTCATCATTCATTTGACATATAGGACAGGAAGTATCTTGACTGACTGTATTTTTGGTTGTATGACTCTGATATATAGCTCTGAATGATGCGCTAAAGAAGGAAGTAGAGAGGCTCAAGTTTGCCACTGGGGAAATAATGACACCAACAGATAGCTATAATTTGGGAATTCAGCATATTCCGTATAACCATTCTCCCTTGGTTTCACCAAGGCCACGACCTGGGTCAGTTGATGCCTTAAACATACAAATCCCACACTTTCATCCTCTCCAATCTAACTTGTCACCTCGTCAGCCAGCAATTGCTGCATCGCATTCCCATGCCTTGTCAGAGATGTTGCCACAGGATCCTCTCATATGGTTGCAGGGCTTTGATATCAGCAGCAGAAGCTCTGTTCTGGTTAGATCTGAATGCCCCTCAATATCTGCCAGTGAAGACAGCAGTCTTTGACGAAATTTTGCTGATATACAGTTGACCCCCACCCTGTTTCTTGGATTGTTCATACTTCATAGATTGACCATATTGACAACCAAATGTATTTTTCATTTGATGTTGATTCTTTAACTGTAAGTGTACTCAAAGGTATTTGGAAACTTTCCAATTAACTTATTCATGAGGATTTGTCTGTACAAATTAAAATTTCATTTTTATTTTTTCTGGAGAAACTTACTGGACTACAAGGTTATTTTCCTGACCGAGATGGGTGTTTTCATGTTATGAGCCTCATTATAGAAACTTGTGAAGTTGTTCATGTTCAATATTTGGATATATTTTATTTTGTCATCATCACCATTCACACCTCAAATCCAAATATTCTGTTTTTAAACTTTGGTGCTTTCATATTACATGGCTGCTTAACATCTCCCAGGCTTTCATATTGCCGTACTATTTTTCATATTGATGGTGCAAGAATATATATGTATGTATGTATGTATGTATGTATGTATGTATGTAAGTGTGTGTGTGTCTGGCCCTGGCCCAAGCGACCTATGCACGGGCTGCCCTAGGTGACCTCTGTGTGTGTTTGCACGGGCTGCACTAGGCGACTTGGTTGCCTGGGTCTATGCCGGTCTGGCATAGGTGAACAATATAATTTTTCTTCTCTCTTTTTTTATGTTTTTTATTTATTTTCATCACTAACAAAATAGTTATTATGCAGAACTACTATTAAAAAATTATGTTAAGAGGAATTACAATGGTGGAATTCTCAGTAGAATGGTGGAATACCCAGCCATTGACATGGCCATTAATTACATCAAATCATGAGAGCATTATTTTCAAACTTAACTAATAAGTTAGGCATCTTCACCCACCATAATTATCTAGTAGATGGTGAGTTATTTTGATGGCTAAGTCTTCTATGTGGTAAGTTACAATGGACTAAGCAGAGCAAAGCTCTGATACCCAGCCATTGACATGGCTATTAATTACTCCGACCTCAATAATTTCTACATCCTTTAACCTCTGATACCCTCGTTAACTTAAGTATCATATGGTTTTCTAAAACACATGAAGGATTTTGTTTTGCACGTATACCGAAGAAGTAATCAAGTCCATTATCAATCGTGGGAGCCTAAGATCCATTGAAGTTTTTTCTGTGATATCATCCTTGTTCCATTTTGCTTGTAGTTTGTAGATTTGGTAGTAATACATCGTAGACAGACGAGTTTCCTTACACATATTAGTTATAAATATAGGCCTTAATGTTAGGTTTCTCTTGGATCTTTAGTATATTCAATCTGGTTGGTCAGGGTGGGTTAGAAAATGATGAGCATAACAGCCCAACATGCTAAGAACATTTACTCAGGCTTGACAAATAGCTCTCTTATCAGCCTGTTAAGCAGCTCAACCTATGATCAAGTAATCCTCATGAACAAGTGACATTCTAAACAAGAAAGAGTTAAATAAAAAATCATCATCATCTTCAATATATAAATTATGAGTGTAAGAATATATACTACAAGTTTAAAATTTGTAAACCAATGTAAAAAAAAGGTAATTCTCAACTTAAAGACAATAAATTATGAGAAAGATTCTTATGATTAGAGGAGAAAATCTCCAATAATATTAGCATAACTTTTGGATAAAATAAAGTAATAAATTAATACCTGAAATACAAGCCCTATTGTAAACTTTGTGATAAATTGAATAAATTCCAATTAGGTAATATAATTATTTTAAAAAAAATCCTTATGAGTTGGAAAATCCGTAGAAAAATATAATGGAACTCCAAATAAATAAATGTTTGAGTTTGCGAGCAAATAATATTTACTGTCAGTGTAAACTCTGAATTTTACCCTATAAAATTTTATAAAAAATGGTGAAAATTCTAAAGAAAATTTATCAGGTAAAATATCTTAAAAGAGTATTATTAATATTGGATTAAATCAAAATAAAATAAAACTGTGTACGAAAGATCCCGCAATCAAGAGTTTTGCGGAAACTAGTTAAAAATCAAATGGGTGGCATTTTTTATAATTATAAGCAAACACCCCTCCTTGTTTTTCTTATAAAGGCTGACAGTTCCAGCAAAGAAAAAAAAACTAGAGTCCAACGTTTTTGTTCATTTTTGTTCATTCTTCATCTTTTTCTTAAATTATTGGTGGAGACTTGGTTTAGGAAGGTAGAAGTGAGGATTATTAAGGGGAGATTTACACCAAAAACCTATTTGGGTTAGGAAGAACAAATGGTTTGCTTTGAGAAAGAGAATCAAGCATTTGTGAGGAAAAATAGATTAGGAGGAAAAGCTTGCAAAGAAATCTACTAATTGGGTGCTGCAAATTTGGTTAATAAGATGTTTTTCATAATCTATTTCTTTGTTTTGATGGTTTTGTTGTGAGAGGGATGAAATCCCTAATTTTCAATTGTAGTGTTCTTGATTTAAGTTAGGGGAAAATGGTATTTTGTTGTAAATTGACTTATTAGTTATGGAAATGATGATGAAAATGATAAACCAAGAGAAAACATTGAAATAAATCAATGGGTAACTAGTGCTACCTAGGGTCGACCACAAGGGGGGTCTTTTTAGGGTTCAAAATTTTGAAATTATATGTTATGAAGTTGATTTGAACGTATATTTGTGTGTACAATTGTTGTAAAATTGAATTATGATGTGTTGAACCAATATGAGTGTGTTTTGGAAGGTTGGGTAAGTGAAAAATGGATGCTATAAATTGAGTATTTATAGGTTATAAAGATGATTTGAATGTATATTTGTGTGTATAATCATTGTATGATTGAACTATGATGTATGGAATCATTTTGGGCGTGTTTTGGAAGGTTAAGTAGTGATGAATAGTGCTGGATTTCGTGTGCTAAAATTTATGTTAAGTATATGTGAGGAAATGAATTGAATATATAATTTTGAGTAGGATCATTTGTGTTCTAAAATGTTAAGCATGTGAAATTAGAGCTAGGATTTATATAAATTACATGATGTAATGATAAATTTAATGTATAAATTTCATTATGAATTGATTGATGATGTATGGGATCATTGTTATGTTTTGGAAGAATAGATATATATACATTCCTTAAATAAGGATGATTTAAATTCAAATACATATCAAATGTTTGATAAAATGAATGAATGAAGATATACTGAATTGTGATGGTTGAACCATTGCTGATATATCTTGGAAAGTTTGGAATGCAAAGTCTCTAGGTAAAGAATGATTCAAATTAGATGCAAGGTGTTTGATAAAATGCTTGGAATAGATGATTTAGTTAGTGGTTAAAGTGTTGATAAAAAGACTTGATAAAATGCTTGTATGAAATAGGTGAGTTAATGACTAAAATGGAATGATGAATACTTGTATAGAGTAGATGAATTGGTAACCAAAATGACTTGATGAAAGCTAGTATAGGAAGCCAAAAATGACATATTGTATGTTAAAAATGAAATGTGAGGAATTGTATAAATTATATTGAAATCTATGTTCTAAGAATATAAGGAAGTTGTGTGTTTTGTATAATGATGAAAATGTGGAAGGTTGGATAAATTGTATTGAGAATTATATTCTAATGATATTGTAAGAGTGTGGGTTTAATAACAATATTGAAAATGAGATTTGGTGCTTTAAACAATATTTTTTTTTTATAAAAGTAATTATATTAAAGGGAAAAAATATACAAAAGTACGAGGGGCATACCCCAAGAAATATAAAAGTCTGTTACCTAGGTCAAACTTACCAAAAGCAACAGGAAAAGGAAGCAAAAGGTAAAAGAAACTCAAGAGAGTGAAAATAGATTGTTATACAAAACATCTGGTTAACTGGTCAACCAGTTTCTAGAAAACTCACAATTGGTTGACTAGTGGTTAAAATATAAACTAAGGAAATCAAAGTAGAACCAGAAAGCAACAAGAGTAATGATACCTTATGACTTTGGGATGCACCAGATGTACCTAAAAGCAATTTAAACCTGATATATTGGTTAAAGCTCAACCAGCTGGAACTAGACAAGCTCAAAATCTCATCGCAAACTTCCTCATGAGATCGGTAAAATTGGTTAAAGACTTGATTATTCCTCTCATACCATATGAAGTAAATTGTGGCTGAAAGGACTAATCGAGCAAGTAGATACATGAACTCGTTCTTCTTTTCCAAGTGCGTGTATATCTACTGAAGTAGTGATTGCCATGTCATAGAAGGCTAGTCTATAAGGGTCCTGCTCATTAATTAGTACTTAAAAGTGTATTTTTATTAAGGTTTTATATCATCACTTTGTACTTGAAGTATCAATATCTCCTTAACTAGAGTATGTTTTATAATAACATGTCTGATAATATAAGATACCTTTAATTTATGGTAAATATTCATCTTAAATGCAGGCCTATCACATAAATTAAAGGATTGATTGATGAGTTTAACTACTGAAATTGAGAAGACAAAGAGAGGGCTAAGTTTAGAAAAGAGATGATGGTTCAGTTCAAACTGGAACACCATTTGGTTATTGGATCATAACTGGAGCTGTAGAACTTAGATTTAGGTTCAGTTTATATGTATGGAAAGTTAAGACATATGCCTAAAACTTTCATGAAGAGTCCAAGATTCAAAAGGACCGTTTTCAAGTTAAGACATAGGCCTAAGGATTGTTACTAAATCAAAAGGTAACCATCCACTCAACAATTAGTCATCAAATCAATAGTTCTAAATTTTGGCCTATAAAAGAAGGCATTTGCCATGCATTTAGGCATCTTGGTTTTCAGATTAAGATCATGTTCTTACTCTCTTTCTTTATATTTTTGTAATGCTTAAGTTTTGCTTTCATTAATCTCTTGTTTATGCCTTTCATTTCCTTTACTATACTTATATAATCATGTTTTCCTCTTGTTTATTTATGTTTCTCTTCTTCATTATGTTCACCTAAGTTTATTATGTCAAGGTGAAAAGGTTACATTAATGGTGTAAGAATAAGTATAGTGTAAACTCAAAATGGACTTTAATGTTTGATACTAACATGTTTTGTATTTGTTATCTTATTCACTCTTAATACTTTGCTTGTTAAATAGTTAATGTTGTATAACCCTTGGTACAACAAATACTTGACACTTTCATAGCCCAACTATATGGTATAACCGACAACTGTGCTATGAAAGGAACTTGATTTGTTGTTAACACAAGTTAACATCATGAATACCTAACAACATTTACAAGTATTAGCATTATTTGAATAAAAAAACTAATGTAATCATGTTAACAATTTATAATCCGATTGTAACCTCCTTTGTGTGTGGTTTCCAGTTGAGTAAAAAAAAAAGTTTATACTATACTTATTTGAAATACCATGAGTGGAACCTCTAACCTTGACAATTGTTTAATCCTTACATCAATATCCCATAAAATTCTTATAAATTCTTTATGTTATTGAATATATATATTATTTGTAATTTATATAGTTCACCTTCCTGTGGTTCGACCCCAGTCTTGCCGAGTTATTTATTACTTCGACACTCCTGCACTTGGGATAAGACATCAATCTTTTGATCGTGTCAAGTTTTTGGCGCCGTTGCCAGGGAGGTAAGTTCTTGTATAAATTATATATTTTCTTTTCTTTTCACTTTTATTTGTTTTTCTAATCTTTGTTTCTTTTTCTTCTTCTTTTTTCTTTCTTTCTGCACTTACATGAGAGTTTGGACACACACATTAAGTGGTAGACTTTCTAGGAAATCCTCATCATTTTCAGAAAACATGGCTGAAGAGGATAATCAGTCGCTTCATAATGAGAATAATCGTGTTAGAACACTTAGAGACTACATGAATCCAACAAGAACAAGTGCACGATCATGTATAGTTTTTTCTTCTAATGAATATCATTTTATTTTTAAGCCAGACATTATTCAACTTTTACCTTTTTTTCATGGCTTACATTTAAAAAATCCATACTTGTATTTGAGAGAATTTGAGGAAGTCTGTAACACCTATAATGACTTAAATTGTAGCATGAACACCATTAGATTAAAGCTTTTTTGTTTTTCATTAAAAGATAAAGCTAAAACATGGCTACAAAATCTTAGGTCAGGATCCATTCGTGCTTGGGATGAAATGCAACAACAATTTTTAAAGAAGTTTTTTCCGTCTCACAGAACAAACTCTTTCAAAAGACAAATCATCACATTCACTCAAAAACCAGGAGAAACATTTTACCAATGTTGAGATAGGTATCGAGATTTGCTTAATACTTGCTTTCATCATGGTTTTGAAAGATGGAGATTGGTTTCAGATTTTTATGAAGGGTTAACACCTAAAGATAGACAAATGGTAGAATTAATGTGCAATGAAACTTTTAAAGATACAGACCCTGATAAAGGAATGGAGTATCTAGATTTGTTAATTGAAAATACTCAAAATTAGAACACTACAGGCACTTATGAGGTACCAGGTAAAACTCGACCTCATACATCTAGTAGAGGCATGTGCAAACTTAGGGAAGATCATGACCTCCAAGCTAAATTTGCATCTTTAGCTAGAAAAATCAAGGCACTGGAATTGAAAAAGAGTGGTCAATTAAAATACATTCAAGAAATTGTGTGTCAAATTTGTGAAACTAATGAATACTCAACCAATGATTGTCCAACTTTGCTTTTTTTTTTTTAAGGAATGTCTCTATAAACAAGCCAATGCTTTAAATAGTTTCTAAAGGCCAAGTCATAATCCATACTCGTAAACATACAACCCTGGTTAGAGAGATCATCCAAATTTCAGTTGGAAGAGTGGTAACAATAATGCACAAACTTCACAGCCACCATTTCAAGCACACCATAATTTCCAAAATTCTCATGGATATGCACCTCCTTATGTTCCCCCTCCTAAAAGAAATCTTGAGGAAACTTTGCATGCATTCATTGAAAAGCAAGAGACAATCAACACTCAAAATGCTCAAACTATGGTTGATTTGAAAGATACTCTTGCAAAATTCACATCTACTCTTAGTTTTCAGGAGAAAGGTAAGTTTCCATTTCAACCACAACAAAATCCCAAGAGGCAATATAATGTAAATACAAGTAGTTCCAGAAGCCAACTCATGGATCAAGTCCAATAAGTCATTACTCTCCACAGTGGTAAGGTTATTGAAAAACTCATTCTTGAACCTTGTGAGAAAGATGGTGAGTCAATCTCTGAGTGTAAGGAAGGGGTTAAACCTGAACATTGTAAAAAAAAGGTTGATTCCTCACCAGTACTTTCATTTTCTCATGCCATGACCAAACAAAAGGAAGTCAATCATGATTCTGAAATCTTTGAAACTTTCAAACAGGAAGAAATTGAGGACGAAAAAGGCACCAAAAATGTTGTTGCGGATCATTTGTCAAAATTGACAATAGATTCGACATCTGACATCACACCAATTGATGATTACTTTGCTGATGAATCTTTACTTTCTCTTAGTTCAATACCTTGATCTGCTGATATTGATAATTTTCTTGCTTCAGGATTTTTACTAGCTCATTTGGATACCTAAGACAAAAGAAAGTTTTTGAGCGACGTGTAGAACTTTATTGGGATGACCCTTACTTATTCAAATATTGTCCTAATCAAATATATCAAAGATGCATTATTGACAATGAGGTAAATATTGTCATGAAATTTTGTCATTCTGAGGCATGTGGGGGTCATTTCTCATCAAGAAATACAACTATAAAAATCTTACAAAGTGGATTTTACTGGCCCACCATGTTTAAGGACTTTCATGCATTCTACAAAACCTGTGAAAATTGTTAAAAGGTGGGATTTATTTCAAAATATAGAGTCTTTAGATAATCTTATATTGACTCTTAAGTCTCATCATAGTGGAGATGTGTATCGTGGAATTCATGATTTATAGCCCCATTTTCATAAAGAACATGCTCATCATAGTCTTGGGAATCTGACTAAAAAAGACCCTGATTGTTAGTTTTTAAGAAAACTAGATGGGAAGCCTATCCTCGACCCATAGAGGGCGTTTAAGCCATTCTTGGACGTAAAACCAAGAGAAGATGTGAGCCACAATCACAACTACTTGTATATACACATGTTTTCAAAAACAAAAGAGAGAGAGAGAGACTCCAGCTGGCGTACATATAGGTGGTATGATTGCATTTTTAATTTTTCATCTATAAAATCTTCTCTTCCTTCCCTTCATTTCTACTCAACCCACACATTCAACAGATATAGAAGTGTGTAGAAATGTCAGGTTCCTTAAGTAATCATATAAGAAATATTTGTGTTTTCATTGTATCCAGTCCCGAGAAAGAAAAAGAGTTTTTAGAATCAACAAATAATCTTGGTCATGTACTAGCTGAGAGAAAGATGCATTTAGTGTATGGAGGAGGCAGCCTTGGGTTAATGGAGGGGTGTGTCAATAGTTGTATTTTTAGGAGGCAGTCAAGTTTTGGGGGGTCGTCCCCAAAGCTTTAGCAAAAGGGGACATCATTGGAAAAAAAAATTGGAGAAGAACTACAGGTTTTCACAATGTCTGATCGAATGAATGCAATGTTTAACCATGATGATGCCTTCATTGCCTTACCAGGTGGTCTGGTCACCTTGGAAGAGATCTTTCATATTTCCTCTTGGGCCCAACTGCACATTCACCATAAACCTATAGGTTTGTTAAATGTTAATGGTTTTTATGATAATTTATTGTCTTTTCTTGATCAAGTTGTGGAACAGAAATTTCTAACATCTTCGGCATGACAAATTATAATCTTTGTTGATACTACTGAACAATTGATTGACCAACTACAATATTTCATCCCTGTACTTGATCCCTCCATGAGTCAAATAAATTGGTCAACTATGAAAAGGCGTAAAAAGTTTAGATTGGATTTGAGCCTTCGTTTGTGAAACCTTGTGTCTTTTGGTTTTATTAATAGCATAATATTTGTGTTTTGTTGTTTCTTATATTTGTTTAAGTGTGTTTCAAGTTTGTTAGTAGTCACTATTTCAAGTGATGTCTTTTATACGTTTTCTTTCTACCTTAGAACATTGAGGACAATGTTTCGTTTTGGTTTGGGATAGAGGGTAGTAGTTGATGTTAAAAAAAAATAACTAGCTGTGTTTTCTATTATTAAAACCATTTGCAAAATTGTTGTTACTAGGATGGCAAAGTAAATGAGGAACTTTAGTGACTCTTGAGACGCATCTTAGTAAACATTCTTAACAAGGTCTATCAGAATACTTCTTGAAATATTCAAGTTCACAAGCTCTTGCATTATTACCACTTGATTTTGCTCATATACTTATTTAACAAGTATTCTTAAACCTTCATTTTCACATACACACTTTAACATATGATTGTGGGTTGCACATTGGATTATTACATTATTTATGTTCTTTTGTTAAAGGTAACAACTAAGGGAAAGGCAAAGTATATAATTTGCAAAAAAAAAAAAATTGATAATATTGATGATAATAAAAACATAGATAAGTTTGGTTTCGTAGCCTCCCTAATCTAAGCAATTAAGCCCGAAGGGGTGTTTTAACACCTAATACTCTAAAGTCAACTGACTTGGGAGCTATTGGCCCAATGCTTGTTACATGGGTTAAGGAGAAAAACTTAAGGGAATCAAATATTGCACTATCTACGTATCAGTATCTGCAAACCAAGTTACTAAGCTCGTAGGGGTGTCTCAACACCTAATGCCCTAAGACCAACTGGTATGGGAGTCATTAGCTGAAAGCTCATTACATGGGTTAAAGATGCATTGTGTTTTAAGTTATATGTATATATATTAAAAAAAGAAAGAAAATAATAATCTCAACCCAAGGAAGTTAACCTTAGAAAAATATTAGAACAGAATAATGTTTTCTTCTAATAAAAGCCCCATCATCTATGTCTTCATACATTGAGCACATAAAAAAAAGTTTTATTAATATCTTGTTTCAATAGTATGAAGCAGATAATAAATTTAATGAGAGTTTGTTTATTTGGATAGATTAATGAAAGTTGAATGATGAATGCCTTACTTTGTGGAACTTGCAAATTGTTTTTCTATTTTAACGCTTTGATTACTAGGAACTAGTAATAAGCTGGTTGGGGGATGTGATTAGTACTTAAAAGTGCATTTTTATCAAGGTTTTATATCATTATTTTGCACTTGAAGTGTCAATATCTCCTTAACTAGAGCATGTTTTATAACAGCATGTCTGATAATATAAGATGCCTTTAATCTATGGTAAATCTTCATCTTAAATGCAGGCCTATCACATAAATTAAATGATTGATCGATGAGTTTAACTGCTGAAATTGAGAAGACAAAGAGAGGGCTAAGCTTAGAAAAGAGATGCTGGTTTAGTCCAAATTGGAACACCATTTGGTTATTGGATCATAAATGGAGTTGTAGAACTTGGATTTAGGTTTGGTTTATATGTATAGAAAGCTAAGACATAGGCCGAAAACTTTCATGAAGAATCCAAGATTCAAAAGGACCGTTTTCAAGTTCAAATTGTAGCAACAATAGAGAAGTCAGAATCTGTCCTGCAGCCCAGATACTATTTAGTGTTCAGCCCATATCTTGAGTTCTAAAAGTTCAAATGCACCAATTCTTATTTTGTTGGAAAGTTGAGATAATTTCCCAGAACTTTGATAAGGACTATCTGCTCAAATTCTGATGTTAACAATGACGTTTTCTGCAGATAAGAAGATAAGGATTGTTACTAAGTCAAGATGTGGCCACTCACTCAACAATTAGTCATCAAATAAATAGTTCTGAATTTTAGCCTATAAAAGAAGGAATTTGCCATGCATTTAGGCATCTTGGTTTTCAGATCAAGATCATGTTCTTGCTTTCTTTCTTCATATTTTTCTAATGCTTAAGTTTTGCTTTCATTAATCTGTTGTTTATGCCTTTCATTTTCTTTACTATACTTATATAGTCATGTTCTCCTCTTGTTTATTTATATTTCTCTTTTTCATTATGTTCAGCTAAGTTTATTATGTCAAGGTGAAAAGGTTACACTAATGGTGTAAGAATAAGTATAGTGTAAACTCAACATGGACTTTAATGTTTGATACTAACATGTTTTGTATTTGTTATCTTATTCACTCTTAATACTTTGCTTGTTAAATAGTAAATCTAGATTTATGTTGTATAACCCTTGGTACAACAAATACTTGGCACTTTCATAGCCCAACTGTATGGTATAACCGACACCTGTGTTATGAAAGGAACTTAATTTGTTATTAACACAAATTAACATTATGAATACCTGACAACATTTACAAGTATTAGCATTATTCGAATAAGATAACTAATGTAATCATGTTAAGAATTTATAATCCGATTGGAACCTCTTTTGTGTGTGGTTTCCAGTTGAGTAAAAAAAAAGTTTATACTATAATTATTTGAAATATCATTAGTAGATCCTCTAACCTTGACAATTGTTTTATCCTTAAAATCAATATCCCATAAAATTCTCATAAATTCTTTGTTTTATTGAATATATATATTATTTGTAATTTATATAGTTCACCTCCTTGTGGTTCGACTCCGGTCTTGTCGGGTTATTTATTACTTTGACATTCCTGCACTTGGGATAAAACATCAATCTTTTGATCATGTCACTCATGATAGCACCCCAAAATGTAGTAGAAAAGGGGCACTAAAAGAACAAATGGTCATGTGTCTTAAATTGAGACCCACAAAGGATACACATTTAAGAGGGAATGATTTAAAAAGTATGCAATTTGTCTATATTGAGAAGATGACCTATAGAAACAAGCCAAAGGATAAATGAATGGCTTAGGATGAATCCTAAGAACCATAGTAGATCATAGAGTTTATGGGTCTGGAATCTATAAAAACCTCCCATGTTGAGTCAATAGAGAACTTCCTTGAAGAATGACCTTTCAAGACATAATGGTCTGGCAAGACACTTATAGGGTGAAAATGAATTAAGTCCCAAATAGGTTGAAGCTTCGGACTACCTGATAGAAAGGTTTAGGTATCCTTCTTAATGATGTCTAAGACTTTGGCATTCTAGGGGAGCTTATAAGATATTAGCCCCCTGAAAGGCAAGAGGTCGCAGAATCATTACCCATTTGGCAACCAATAGTCTAACTATAGAGAAGTAGTAGTCTCATCATCAATACAGGAGACAAACTTCTCTCTACACTAATCTTTAAAAGAGGCATGATATGCCAGAAATATCTACCTCTAAGAAGAACATTATGGACCCATCCCAACTAAACTGATGATCTATCCAAAATGAGTCTCTGAATGTACTTGAGAATAGTTGTTCTATTCCAAGTTTGAATCCTTTTAATTCCCAGGCCATCCTCTTTCAAGGGATAACAAATAAAAACCTAGGTAACCTAGCCCCTAGGTGGGAAAGAGAAAAGCCTTTTCAAATAAAGGCAGCCAAGATACCATCAATCCTTTCAATTATAGAGCACGAAAGAATAAACATGGAGGACTAATATACCTGGATGGAAAAGAGAACTGATTTGATAAATTGAAGATGCCCAGTATAAGTAAGAGAAATCGAGATCCACAACTTTATAATGGAAAGAATCTGCTCCACCAAAAGCATACAATCAGTGTGTGTCAATCTAGTAGATATCAATAGGACAATTATGTGCCTGACTAATAGAGAATTAATTTGTCTTGATTGTTTTGCTAATATGGTTGAAAATAAATAATTCTGAAGATGAAGGATTTGGAAAATAGGTTTGATGTGTTTTGTGATGTGTTGGGCATAAAATTAAAATTTGATCATGTAAAAGTTCTAAATGAGGTTTTAATTTAATGGCAAGAATATTGAGATATGAATTGAAATATTAATTAATGTTTGTGATATGGTTAGAAAACATTGATTGGAATATTGGAATGAAACGAAACCTCTATGGTTGAATTTTTATATGGTGGTGTGAACATTAATTAATGATTGATATGTGAACGAAAGTTAAGGAAATCATAGAAGTATGGAAACTTCTAGGTTTGAAGTTTTGATTGGAAAAATAAATATTTATAAATGGGTTAATTGTGTGTTTGTGAAGTTAAAGATTGAAATTTGCCAGTATATCATTGACTGATAAGAGCCCGACTAACAAAGAAAATTCAATTTGAGAAAGAAATGTCTAAAATTAGATGTTTATTGGACTCAATTAAATTTAGTAAAGGTTTAATTGAGTTTATGAAGAGTTTGATTGCAAGAAAAATAGATTTTGAAGTCAATTTGGGCTTTCATTGGAAGAAATTAAAGTTCTGTGGTTAAATTATAATTTTTTAGAGTTAATTTGGTCAAATCAGGGGCTTAATTGCATAAATATTGAAGTTTGATGGCCAATTAAGGACTTAATTGAAGAAATCTGAAACTAAGGACCAAACTAGAAAAGACGCATAATTGGAAGGACTGAAATTGACCAAATCATGGACTAAATTGAAGAAATTGAAAGTTCATTGATCAATTAAGGATCCAATTGCATAAATTCAAGACCAAGGATCAATTTGAAAAAGGCGGTCAACTTTAGGGTCGACGATTGAATTTGGTAAGGATGCAATTGAATTGATTTTGAAAATCAAAATTGCAATTAAGGATTTGATTGAACAAATCACAAATTAAGGATGATTTGGGTTAATTGTGTGTTTGTGATGGTTAAATGAGATATTAAATTAATTCTTTTTGGGGGTGTAGGAAACACAATTAGAGAAGGGCATGTTGTGACAAGAAGTATATATTAAGAGTTTTAAAGGTTGCCCCGTTGCCTCTTTAATTATTTAAACTGTTTTTGTAATGTTAGATATCAATGTATGTTGTACAATTGTTCATCATGAAAAGCTATCCTTATGGGTCAAAAATAAATATGTAATGGTATTTGGCTACAATGATGGTAACCACAATAAATAACCACTATTTTATTGTAATCGACCACAAGGTTATTGATATATGAATTGTAATCAACCACAATGGTGGAAATAAGTGTGTGAATTGTAAATTGATTGCAACAATGGAAATCTATGTATGAATTTTAATCGACTGCAATGACATAAATAATTATGTGAATTTCAATCGACCATAATGGTGAACCTTGTAATAATTTTATTAATATGCAAAATACATGATTTAGCAACCTTCTTTTTAAGTAACTCATGTATGTTTAGAATACAAGGTTGTTAGCTATGAAAGAAACAGATTTATAGGCTCCAAGTGTATTTAAAGGTTCTAAAAACTTAGGATCAATGTCATTGTGTCTTTCTTTTCTTTCATTGTATTTCTTTGATTTTTCCTTTTTGATTGTCTTGGTGGGAAATTCTCATTTTGTTTTAACCTTCACTTGGTCATTGTTTTCTCTTTTTTTCCATTTAGGTATGCCCCCTAAACATTCAGATTTCTTGGGCTCTTTGGCTTTTTCATGAACTCTCTTTGGCCTTTAGTCTTTAAATTTCTACTTACTTCTAGTATGAGGTGTGATCTTAGTTAAGATCAACCTATGACTTTTGAAATTTTCATTTACCTCCCAGCATGGGGTGTAATCCTATTTAGGATTTTATGAAGAAAAACTTACTCGAGCTCAAATGAGGACCGTAAAGGATATGTTCTTAAAACATGAAGGGATAACAAAGATAGTCTTTTATAATTTCAAGCGTAAATGGTTAAAACCGATAAATTTTATCCTCATCCAGTGTGATAGTTTGGAATTTTTATGAATCAAACTACAAGTGATTATGTATACTTCTAAAATATGGCCTATGAGACATGGAATGACAACATATTATTTTCATTTTTTATGTTTTGGTTCAGAATTGATTGGTCACCTCAAAATGAGAATTGTTTGAATGATTCGTTTCTCACCTTACAAAATGATGTCTAAATGTTGTTTTAAACAACATCAAATCATTTCTGAAATCAAAAGTAAAATCAATTTTTCAGGATTATTTTGGCAAAGAGATTTTTACAAACTAATATGGTCAAAATATTTTGAATAGAGCTATCGTGGAGCGACGTTAAACGACACGCTAATGGTGCCTCATGAGGGATGTTGTGTTGGGAATGAAAGAGTTTTGGGTATAATCATGAAATTATAATTATAAGGTTCATGAGTTATCATCTAGTATTAAGATTACCAGGAACCTTATGGTTTACAAGAGTCTGAGTAGGAACTGGTTGTGTAAGGAAAAAATGCATCACTCCCAGTACACCCTACCTGATGTAACTTGCATTGTTGCTTGATTGTTTTCCTAGGTCAAGTTTATATTTATTGGTCTTTTTTAAGATTCAAGGCAAATCTCCTTTTGTGAGAGAATCTCTACCTTATCAAGTTAAATCCTAACCATTGTAAGATCTAAATTTTGGCATCACATATATTTCTTTGTATATTTAATACCTGGGGTATACTCTACTATGTAGTTTTACACTACCAAATATTAAAGTTTACATCTAAATCCTAATATAAAATGAACAAAAATGATTGGTGAAGGTTTTTTTTTTTTTTTTACAATTTGATCAAATCCTAACGGATAATCATAAGTTAGTTATGATATTTATTTTTTTGTATTTTTAAAATATGAAAAAGATTTAATTTTTTTTATGAAAATATGCTTGGAAAACTTTTAGAATTTGACAGTATGCCTGAAATCAAAATATTTTTTTTTTATTTTTTTAAAGAGGAAATTAATTTAAAAAAATTTTGAGATTTTTTTTTATTTTTTAAGATCTTTTTAGAAAACATTTTGGAGAAAAACCGGTGTTTTAACATTAGATTTGTATCTTATAGTGTGAATATATAGCCTGATATTATGCAAAATTGGTGGAAAAATATGTGAGAAAATCACAAATATTTTAAATGACTTTTGAAATTTGTTTTGGATTTTTTTTTGTTTTTCTAAATATTATTATTATAATATTATATTATTTATTAAATATATGAATTAGGCCCGACCCGTCCAACTAGGCCATACCAAGCAGGTTTGGGCTGACTGGCGACCTAACAAAACCATTTTATTTTTTAGGTTGAGCCAGACCTATCCCAGCCATTTGGGTTGGGCTAACATGGGTCCAGCCTAACTCAGGGGTTAATTATTTTGCACCCTGCATGCAGAACAAATTCTCATTCTACATGCAAGGCTATGAGGGTGGGGGAAAGAAGAAGAAAGAGGAGAAGGGGGAAAGGTTACCTGGGTTAGGGAGTGTTACCGGTGGTTTGGCTGGCCATGATGGGAGGTTGACGTGAGGTTGGTGGCAAAGTTGATGGAGGAGTTGACGACTGCGGTTAGTTGCTGGAGGAGGAGGAAGAAGTTTGTAGATGAGAGAGAGAACTTTATGGTGGCCACTTCTCATGTGAGGTGGTCAGCTAACTGCTTGTGGTGGAAATGGTAGTGGACAAGTTGATGGTGAGAGTGTTGGTGGCTGAAGGTCACGGTGGAGAGAGAAGATTGTGGTGGAAGTAAAACCAGAGGGAGATTGATTTTTTTATCAACTTTGGACCTGATTTTCTCGTTCCTCAGACCATGAAATCCACCCCTATTTATAAAGGGTGGAAGAAGGATATTTTGTCTTAAATAGTGTCAAATCTCGGCCCTTTATTCAACCCGGAAGAATCACAATCGTTGGTTCAAAGTGGCTATCATGAGCCGTTAGATTTGTTGCAGGAAAGAGTTAGCCTGGTTGGCCATTTTGGGGCTATGCCACAACCGTTGTTGTGTCAATCAACAAGAATGGACCATACTGGGTGTAATTAGATGTCAGATCATCATTTACGTGTAAGTTTTGTCAAATTTGGTGGAGAGATGAAGCATTAAATGCCTTGGAAAGATGACCCCCTCAACAACTTTTTTGTGAAAATTTGAAAAGAAGATGAACAGCTAACCCAAAACAGCACCATTTTGGTAAAGTTCATTTTAGTCATTTGATTTATGATTTCTCTCAATTACACCCTTGATTGACTTCAAACTTTCAATTTTGTTCAATTTTGCCCCTTACAAACTTCAATTTCAACCCTAAATTTTGCCCCTTAAACTTTTAATTTTATTTAATTTCACCTTGATTTCAATCAATTAAATCCCTAGAGTTCGACGCCTTTTTCAAAATGGTTTTTGGCTGTAACTTTCTTCAATTTAACCCTTAATTGACCCTAAAACTTTGATTTTGTTGTAATTTTACCCCTAATTTGAAATAATTAACTTTGTAAAAATTAAATTTGGTCTCCTAAAATTTCAATCTTCTCAATTAAGTCCTCACACCTGACACGACCAAAAGATTGATGTCTTCTCCCAAGTGCAGGAGTGTCGAAGTAATAAATAACCCAGCAAGACCGGGGTCAAACCACAGAGAGATTAATTGTATAAATTATAGTTAACAGCAACACAATAACAACAACAATAATAGTAATAATAATAATAATGAAGAAGAAGAAGAAGTTGATGAGAACTTTGAGATGGAAGATTAACGTAAGGATTAAACAATGATAACAACAAATGTCAAGGTTAGAGGATCCACTAATGGTATTTCAAACAAGTATAGTATAAACTTTTATTATTCAATTGGAAACCACACACAAAGGAGGTTCCAATCAGATTATAAATTG
>Ga0325410_1001918_pt1 | contig 23251 bp, 6 predicted proteins | sample PopdelMetagenome_16_FD_206182 | JGI IMG/M metagenome (GOLD analysis project Ga0325410, IMG submission 206182) | Populus deltoides microbial communities from Bellville, Georgia, United States - Xylem-PdIQD-R3 | ecosystem: Host-associated > Plants > Phyllosphere > Stem > Wood/Secondary xylem...
TATATTTTGTTTTCATCTACGTACAGTATATTTTAAAAGTAAAAAAAAAATATTAAATTAATATTTTATTTTTTTAATTATTTTAATATATTAATATAAAAAATAAAAAATTTATTTTAATATATTTCCATATAGAAAATTATTTTCATCACAATGCACTTGATATTTAAATATCTTACTATATAAAATCTCCTAAACTATATATAATCTCTAAAAAATACTTGTTTATTCAATTGGATGAATGAGAATTTGATAATTTAGATCAAAACTTAGGAAAATTAAGGATATAAGGAGCTTTGAAAACATTTTAGTATAAGAATGCAATTGTGTGAAGAGAGAATCCGGATAATAAAATTAGTTGCGAGGTACTTAATCATGAAATGATAAAAAGCTAGGGAATTAATCTAACATTTTCTTTTTTTTTTTCTTTGACCATCATAAGAACAATGATCTAAAAACAACTAAATTTAAAATTTACTTTTCGTTTTTCTTTTAATAAAATTTATGTTTTATTAAATTACAAAAACACTAAAAGGTATGAATGTTTTAATATAGAACAAGATTCATTCTACCGTAGATTTATACGGGGTAATAATGTTTTGACCTTCACATTAGCAACAAAAAGTGGAAATTGGGGAGCAAAATATTTTTTTATAAGGTTCAATTAACATTATCAAATTGTTTGGGGTAAATCAGTCTCCTCATATTTTTTAGCATAATAAAAGGATTTAATTATCTTTTTTAAAAATTAAATAAATTGGTGAACATAGGCTCTTTAGTCTTTTCATTTTTCTTTTCAAAACAGTAAAGTGACTAAAGTACTCTTAAAAACTAATTTTATTAAATTGTCTTTCAGGGGTTTTTATATTTTCATCATGGTTTTTTGTTGTTGTAATCAAGTGTATTGAGGGACAATTTTATATTTTAATAAATATAAATATTATTAAAAAAATTATTGACGCGTGTGTTGCGCATGTCAACATGTGGGTGGTGCTCACTCATTTTAGACGGTGCGTGTGGTGTCATCCGATGGCAAAACACTAGCTTCTGGAGAGGCGTTGGAATCTCATCAACAGCCCCTACATGCCTTGGCGGCATGTGTGAGGAACATACCTTTGTTTTGGCATCAATGACTTTTTTTCTCTCTCTCTCCTCAATTCCCCCTTACCAGATTGTAAAATTGGTCGCGGGGTACTCAATCATGAAATGATAAATAGTTGGGGGATTAATCTAACATTTTCCTCTTCTTCTTCTTTTTTTCCTTGACCATCACATGAACAATGATCTAAAAACAACTAAATTTAAAATTTACTTTCCGTTTATATTTTAATAAAATTTATGTTTTATTAAATTACAAAAACACTTAAAGAGATGAATGTTTTAATACAGAACAAGACTAGTTACATTACCCGCGCGATGCCGCGGATCAATTGTTTTTGCATGAAAATATAAAAAAACTAAGATCTAAAAGTGTTAGGTCTTTTTACAAAACTATACCCAAAAGTCTTGGATGTGGCTGCAACGCCTGACCCAAGAGTAATATTTATAATATTAATAGTAATATTAAACTTGCATGACCCAAGTTTAAGTGGGTCTGACTGCAATATCAGACTCAATAGTCTTGGATGTGGGTCTGGCTGTAAGATCATGTCATAAAAGTGTGATAATTAAATAGATTAATTAAAAAGAAAAAAACAAAAAAAAACCAAAAGGAAGAAAAAAACTAATGAAGAAAAAGAAACAAAATCTGAATTAACTGGGTTAACCCTTCAAACCAGGTTAACCCGTCAAACCTTAGATTCATGTCGTGAAAGTTTGATAACTAAATAGAAAAAAAAAATTGACGAGTTAACACAGAATTAACCGAGTTAACCCATCAAATCAGGTTAACCCGTCAAACCTGGGATCCGTGTCATGAAAGTTTGATAACTAAATAGAAAAAAATTGAACATTAACAAACCAAATTAAATGAAAAAAATTATTTAAAAAGGAAAAAAAACAAACAAAAAGGCATCAGCTTTTTCACTATAGACTAAACTGTGCAGTCCATAGTTAAAGGCATAAAAACAATAAAAAAAAAAAGAAAAAAAAACTAAAGGCATCAGTCGATAATTAAATAGAAAAAAATTTAATATTGATGAACTAAATAAAATAAAAAAATATTAAATAAAAAGAAAAAATAAAAGAAGAAAAACTTATAAGAAGAAAAAACTAACAAAGAAAAAGAAAAAAATCTAAATTGATTGGGTTAACCCGTTAAACCTGAGATTCGTGACTTGAAAGTATGATAACTAAATAGAAAAAAAATTAATATCAACAAACTAAATAAAAAAATTAATTAAAAAAAACATCAGCTTTTTCACCGTGGACTGCACTATGCAATCCACGGTGAAAGGCATAAAAAAACTAAAAGTATCAGTATTTTCACTGTGAATTGCATACAATATTAAAAAATAAAATCGGAAGAACAAAACTAATGAGAAAAAAAATCTGAATCAACTGGGTTAACCCATCAAATCAGGTTAACCCGTCAAACCTGAGATCTGTCTCATGAAAGTGTGATAACTAAATAGAAAAAAGATTTAATATTAATTAAAAAAATTAATTAAAAAGGAAAAAGCAAAGAGAAAAAAAACCTCCAGGAAGAAAAAAACTAATGAAGAAAAAGAAAAAAATCTGAATCAACTGAGTTAACCCGTCAAACCTGGGATCCGTGTCATTAAAGTCTGATAATTAAACAAAAAAATTTAATATTAAGAAACTAAAATAAAAAATATTAATTAAAAAACAAAAAAAAGAAATTAAAGGCATCAGCTTTTTTTACTGTGGACTGCACTATGCAATCCACAATGAAAGGCTTAAAAAGGAAAAGAGAAAAAAAAAGCACACGCCACGGGTTAATTTTTTTTCTTGCATAAAAAATATCAAAAAAATGCTAAGATCTAAGAGTATTAGGTCTTTCTGCAAAGATATACTCAAGAGCCTTTGGTCTAGCTGCAACGCTTGACCTAAGAGTAATATGTATAATATTAATAATAATATTAAACTTACATGACTCAAGTTTAAGTGAATCCGGTTGCAACACCGGACCCAAGAGCCTTGGATGTGGGTCTCGCTACAAGGTCGTGTCATAAAAGTGTGATAATTAAATAGATTAATTAAAAAGAAAAAAACAAAGAAAAAAAAGCCAACAAGAAGAAAAAGAAAAAAATCTGAATTAACTGGGTTAACCCTTCAAACCAGGTTAACCCGTCAAACCTAAGATTCGCGTCATAAAATTTTGATAACTAAATAGAAAAAACCATTGACGGGTGAACATAGAATTAACTGGGTTAACCCATCAAACTCGGGATACGTGTCATGAAAATCTGATAATTAAATAGAAAGAAATTTAACATTAACAAACTAAAGTAAACGAAAAAAATTAATTAAAAAGAAAAAAAGCAAAAAAATTTTGGGTTAACTCATCAAATCAGGTTAACCTGTCAAACTCGGGATCCATAACATGAAAACTTGATAACTAAATAAAAAAATTAATATTAACAAACTAAATTAAACAAAAAAATTCATTAAAAAAAACACAGAAAAAAAGAAAAAAAAACCTATAAAGGCATAAAAAACCAAATAAAAACAGAAAAAAAACAGCTCAGCGTTTCACTGTGGACTGTGCAAAACTTAGGAAAATTAAGGATACAAGGAGCTTTGAAAACATTTTAGTATAAGGATGCAATTGTGTGAAGAGAGAACCCAGATAGTAAAATTAGTTGCGGGGTACTCAATCATGAAATGATAAAAAGCTGGAGGATTAATCTAACATTTTCCCCTTCTGTTTTTTTCCTTTACCATCACATGAACAATGATGTAAAAACAACAAAATTTAAAATTTACTTTCTGTTCTTCTTTTAATAAAATTTATGTTTTATTAAATTACAAAATACTAAAAGGGATATGTTTTAATATAGAACAAGATTCATTCTACTGTGGATTTCTACAGTGTAATAATGTTTTGACATTCACATTAGCAACCAAAAAGTGAAAATTGGGAAGCAAAATAGTTTTTTTTATGAGGTTCAATTAACATTATCAAATTGTTTGGAGTAAATCGGTCTCCTCATTTTTTTAGCATAATAAAAAGATTTAATTATCATTTTAAAATATTAAATAAATTGGTGAACATAGTCTTTTTAGTCTTTTCATTTTTGTTTTCAAAACAATAAAATGACTAAAATACTCTTAAAAGCTAATTTTACTAAACTGTCTTTCAAGGTTTTTTTTTATATTTTCATCATGGTTTTTTTCATTGTAATCAAGTGTATTGTGGGGGCAATTTGATTTTTTAATAAATACAAATATTATTAAAAAAAAGTTGTTGACGCGTGTGTTGCACACGTCAACACGTGGGTGGTGCTCACCCACTTTAAGCGGTGCGTGTGGTGTCATCCGATGGCAAAACACTAGCTTCCGGGGAGGCGTTGGAATCTCATCAGCAGCCCCTACATGCCTTGGCGGCATGTGTGAGGAACATACCTTCAGTTTGGTGTTAATGGCTTTTTTTTTCTCTCTCCTCAATTCCCCTTTACCAACCCTTTCATTTTCTTAAACTAGCTCTTAAATTTTGTTTTTCTTCTGATTTGGTTGTTGTTTTTTTTTTTTACTATTTGTTTTACTTGAAATAATTTTTAAAATTGGAATTTTTTTCAATTTCATCACTCTTTAATTTTTTTTTCATTTAACATATTTGGTCTCCATTCTTTTGATTGTTATTTTTTATTTATTTTATTTTTCAATTTTGACCCTTATTTTATATATATATATATTCTTGGTTTATTTTAATTTTCAACTTCATTCTTGATTCAGACTAACTCACCATCACAAAGGATCCATTAAAGGTATCAATTGAGCCAAATACAACGTCAAGGCTCAAGAAATTAAAGGAGGTACAAAATAAGCTTATTTAACATATTTAGGCCAATATAGACTTCAAGCTATAACATCTATAGGGCAACTTATAATTAATTTAATTTAAGAGCAAGAAGGGCCCAATTCATTCACACCATGGGTTTAAGGTTGACAACAATAAAGGCAACCTTGTATGAACAATTTCTCCATGTGCAACAAGAATCTCAAGGGGTAGCTACACTTCCTATCCTTATAGTAAATTAGGAAGTTTCCTAGCGCTACAAAGAAAATATATGGGGTAACAATAATTTACCTCTCTTATAAAGGATTATTTAAGTTGATAATTAATTATCATAATGAAGAAGGGGAACTAGAGGGGTGACCAAACTAGAAGCATGTTTCCTAGCTTAATTGAGATTCTAAAATTGACAATTGGATCCTAGCATATGTAGGATATTTATTTCGGTCATAATACTAAATAGGCTAGGGAATTAAGTTTATCTTTAGGCTATTTCACAACCTTATAAGTGATAACATTGTGTTTTGTATCAAACTTATTATTTATACTAGGTTTTAGGTTTATTTAAGTTATTTTAGGTTTAATTATAAGCAGGTCCAAATTAACTCACATCTTTAGGTTCATTAAGGTTATATGGGGAGTATAAATACTTCTTTGTAAGAACTATTTTTAATTTAATGATTATTGATATTTTAACACAACCCTTTATTAGTATGTGTCCTCTACTTATATTTTTAACTCTTAAAAGAAATGAATATTGACATATCAAAGAATAACTACTTCATGGCATCTTCCTAATATTTAATGTTCGCGATTCTTTAATCGTTGAGTGGGGGTTTAAATTATAATAATGTTGGTGCCTCAATTCAAGGTAATTGTTGTGTCACACTCTTTTATCAAATCTAATTTTTGGCTTGCTAGAATTGTGTTATTCTTGCTTGGTTTCTAGATTTTTATATCCACGAGGTTCACATTAGTTGGTGTCAAAGCTTGGCTTTAAAAATCAAGTTAAATCATTCTAAAATTCTTCTTTTCAAATTCTATATGTAAATTTTTTTTTGTGTTTTCCCAATCTCCTACTCATTTTTTTTTGGTTATGACATTGATATAATACAAAAAAAAAAGAAAGACGTTGAAAGGTGTACATTTCCATTTTAGTTGCGAATAACAATTACAAAGGGGAACGAATCAAAACTCATTGAAAACACCTATTAACTAATAATCCCGAGGTTTTGGGTACCATAACATCATATATTAAGTTTGAGGTTGTTTGGACATCCTTTTGTTTTGGTTTCAATTTTGATTGCGTAATTATATAATAAGTAAGTTTTACGTCAATATATAATTTCATGTTTGCTACTATTGAACTTGACCTAATCAGTATAATAATCTTATATTTGGGGTATTTGTGTTATAATAACTCATTATCATTGTAACGACCCAGTTTTTTTAAAGCCAAAATCGATGGAAATTTTATATATATATAAGTCGTCAGGTTCTGGATGTTTTTCACCATATTATTCTGTAGATTTATAATTGCATTCTATTCATTAACATGGCACAATCCATGTAGGATAACATAAATCAATATTTCCATAAAATAGATTCTCAATACACATGCCCATAATATTATATTTTCATACTCATAGGTTTACATTACATCATATTGATATACTCATAAATTCACATTCTTGTTCTAGTCTCGTTATCATCATGAGTGCATACAAGAGGGTCGAACGACAAGTTACATAATTAGTACTTTCGTTATCTCGACCGCATGTAATTTCACAATATAACATCTTCATAAGAAGAATACCACATATGTATATTCATACACATCATATCTACATTTTATCATATACACATTCGTGTTCCATTTTAATTTTTCATTATAAGTCTTTATAAAAGGGGTCGGACGACTAATTGAACGATTAATACATTTGTTCATACAGAACTCATATCACCCATAACATGTGAATATATAGTTCTTTTCAAAATGTGTGAGCCGCAAAATGGATTTCCTTACGCATCATGTTGGTATGATGTCGCTATTACAACACAAGATAATTTTAAGCATTATAAGCAATTTAAAAATATAATAAAGCAATATTAACGATACATTTCATTCATGGACCAAAAGAGTATAATTCTTTCATTTCTCCTTACTTACATAAATACCACCTTTAATAATTCGTCAATTATCGAGGCTAATTACAATACTCAAACCCGATCATCCGTCTCGAATATCGTTAATCGAACTAACATTATTCTCTGTTTAAAGCATAAGAATCGTAGTTCTTTCATATACTTGGCATATACAAAACATAGTACACATGAATGCATCAATTCTTAAAACTAACTCACAACTCCCAAATCCATTTATCCTCTTAGGATGCCATTAGTCGAAATCAATCATTTATTCATCTCCGTCATCCACTTAGAATGCCATTAGCTGAAGCTAATTATTTATTTAACCCGGTCATCTATTAGATAGAGCTAATCATTTATTCATCTCGGTCATCCACTTAGGATGTCATTAGCCAAAGCTAATAATTCATCCCGATCATTCCCTTGGGATGCCATTAGCTGGAGCTAATCATTTCTTTATCTCGGTCATCCACTTAGGATGCCATTAGACGGAGCTAATTATCAATTGATCCTGGTCATCTCCTTAGGATTCTCATTTCTTCATCCCGGTCATCCTCTTAGGATGCCATTAGCCAAAGCTTATCATTTCTTCATCTCAGTCATACTTTTAGGATGCCATTGTCGAAGCTTATCATTTGTTCATCCCGGTCATCCACTTAGGATGTCATTAGCCGAAGCTAATCATCAATCACAACCCGGTCATCGGTCTCGGATGCCATTAGTCGTAGCTAATCATAAAACACAACTCGGTCATCTTTCTAGGATGCCATTAACCAAAGCTAATCATTAACCAATCAAATGTTCCATAAGCGATTTATGAAATCACTATAACATGATAATATATCCTTTGTAATACTCATTTAAATGATTCAAAATAATTTGACATTCACTATAACATAATAGTAGACACTTTGTAAAACTTGTACAGATATTCCGTAATAGTTTAACGTTCAGTATATATAATAATAGATCCTTTGTAATACTCGAAAAAACATTCTGTTATAGTTTAGCATTCGGTATAACACAACAGTAAACCCTTTGTATTACTCATCCAACCACAATTAATGCTCAATATAATTCAATAATAGATCCTTTGTAATACTCATATAAAATTTTGTAACAATTTAGCACTATATATGCACAATAATAGATCCTTCGCAATACTCATATAAACATTCTTGACAAATAACCTTCAATATAATACAATGATAGATCCTTCGTAATACTCATACAACCATTCGTAACAATTAACATTCAATATAATGCAATAGTAGATCCTTCGTAATACCTATAAAATCATTCGTGACAATTTACATTCAGTATAATACAACAGTAAATCTTTCATAATACTCATACAACCATTTATGATAGTTTAGCATTCCATGAAGCACAACAACAGATCATTTGTAATAAATTCACTTCAGAAGCTAACGTTACACTAGAAGGGGGTGGAAATCACCTACTTGCTCCTTTCATGGGATGTCCTTGTCCGATCACGGGTCGGAACCCGGTCGCACCACCTAACACATCAATGGTTACAAATCAGTTCATTTGCATTTTGGTAATCAAACAACTCATCACCATACAAATTTCATGAACACGTGTTTAAATTCTAGCATTTATATATTACAATCATACAATACAATCATTTTAATCATTAAACCAGTTATGATATGTAATATGTTGTAGAACTTCGTCGGCAAAACTGGTTCACTGGTGACGCAGATTTGTCAGCGAACTGATTTGCTGGAATATAGAATCGTCGGTGAAACTGGTTTGCCGGTAACACCGAATTCGATAACAAAAACTGGTTTGTTGCTGACACATAATTCGGTAGTGAAAATTGGTTCGCTGTTGACACCACAGTTCAGCAGCAAAAACTGATTCGTTGCTGACTCCACAAATTCGGCAACAAAAATTGATTTGTTGCTAACACCACAATTCAGCAGCGAGAACTGATTCGTTGCTGACACCACAATACAACAGCTAGAATTGATTCGCTGTTGATTCCACAATTCGGCAGCGAAAATTGATTCGCTGCTGACAACATAATTCAGTAGGGAAACTGATTCACTGGGAAAACATACGGGGCGAAAATCACCAGCCCACATGGGCTACTGCTGACTCAGAAATTGTTGATGAAAATCGAGTCGCTACCGACTCAAAAATCCTTAACGCAACACAGTTTCCCAGCTGACATTGAAATCTTCAGCGCATTTGGTTTACAACCGACACATAAATTGTTGATGAAACTGAGCCGTTATCGACTCAGAAATCATCAACGCAACTTTTATCGTTGCCGATTCAAAAATCGTGATGATGAAGTCGTTTCTGGTTTCACTCCTTCCCTTCGACCAAACATAAGGCTTACTCTAGGCTTCCCTCTTCTAATGTTTCTCACCCCAGGTGGGCATAAACCTCATCGAATCACACTCCATTAATCACTCATCACCAAACAACACATGTTCATTTAGTAAGGTTTTCCCCAATTCATCCCTTCCAACATCACTTTAAGTCCTCAATGGTATTATCCAAAATTCATCAATACAATTTGTAGCAATTCAATGACACATAAACAAGTCCCATATTCATGTTATTTCACATGAACTAATGAAGGCTCATCATATGAGATTTTGTCAATGTTCCTATTCTTAGTCAAAGCATATATGCCTCTTTCATCCAATTTTTCGCATGCATTTCATCAAGTTTAACATAACAGTATAGCCAACAATATATCATACTCATACGTATAACCATTTGCTTCCTAATTAAACAAGTTCATCCATTACACACACAAACTCAAGGCATCAACATGAAGTGAGTTCAATTCTAGTTTTCATATGCTTCTAAGGTTCAAATGATAGTACGATTCTATTCACAACACTTTCTAACACATTTTCACATAATTTCATCATTCATATATGCAGAAATTCTGTCATAAACACAAGCATAGGTTCTGTTTTGGTTTCACATAATTCAACAACTCTAACAAAGTCATCATCTTTGCATTTTATCCCTTTAATCCATGTTCTGTTCAACCCTCACTATGGCTAGCCATCTCTCCAAATTTATGCATTCAAAATTGTTCCTTTCCTTTGTTAAGTGTTCTGGAATTAGTTCCCACCATTCAACCCCGTTTTTGTCCCTCTTTCTACTCTAGATTTCCTCAACAGCTGGTGTAAGAATCCTAGGCCATTTGCTTAGGGTTTTCTTCTTCCTTTTGAGTCCTAAAGTCACAAGAATAGTGGAGAAGGGTTATGGTTTATACCTCACGGTTTTCAACAGCTTTAGGAAGGGATTTGATGGTTTGTTCATCTCCTTCTATCCAGCTTCTTCCTTCTCTCAGCTGTTATCCAGCCTTAGGTTATTCTTTCTCTTATTTTCTCCTTGTCCAAACCATGAGGTATCCTTCAGTCAAGAGATGAAATGGGTCTCACCTCATGTTTTTTTTACAAGTTCCAATTGTATTTTCAGAGGTATCTCTTTCTTTTCTGTTCAATTTTCTCTTCTTCTTTTCTTCTGCAAATTAGTCGATCTGCTACACCCTTCCTCCTTCCATGATTTCAGTCACTAACCTCACTCTCTATGTCTCCTTTAGCTCATATATTTAATTAAGGGGGCATGCAGCTGGATTGGGTCTAATTTTCTGTGGAGAAGGGGTAAAGGAGCAAGAGCATGCAGCTAGATATATGCAGCTGTTGTAGCTGGTCTTTGGGAAGAGAAAGAGTCACCTTTTCTCTCTCCTTGTATTTATAGCCCCTATAAGTATGTTGGGGTGTTTGGGGGTTTTTCTACCTTATCCTTATCCATTATTAAGTTATCTCATAATCATTTTTTCCCTCTTTCCAAGGCCTTTCAAGAGTAAACTGGTTTGGTCCCCTTAATTTTTGTTTAGTGTTGGTTGGCTTTTTGTTCAAGTTTCTGTTAGGATTTACATTTTTTTCTCCAAAGTTGGCTGATTTTTCACCCCTTAATTCTTTCTAGTATGGTTTGGCCAAAGATAAGATCTATTGGGTTTTACAAAATGCATGGATTCGTCAGTGCACCCAGCCACCATTGACTCAGAAATTGGCAACGAAAACTGTGTCACTGCCGACTCAGAAATCAGCAATAAAAAAATTATGTAGCTGCCAATCCTGAAATCTGCAGCGAAAATCATGTCGTTACCGATCCAAAAACCAGCAGCGAAAATTGTGTCGCTGTCGATGCAAAAATCGATAGTGACGGTCGTTTTTAGTTTTACTTTTTTTATTAGGTGTTTACTATCATTAAATTCAAAATTGATTTAATTTATGTCTTCCAAATCGTCCATATTTTGTACGAATTCATTTGCTACTCATGTAATTATACTTTTGCATTTGCTTGTTTTTGTATATTTCTTATTCATTGAGTCAACACACACACATGTGTGCGCGCGCGCTATAAAGTTTTTCTCCTTTTGATTTTATTGAATTTTAGTTCCAAAAGAATTGAAAAAAATAAGATGAGTGGAAAAAGACAAAAAGAAGCATATTAGAGTGAAAAATCATAATCGTATGAAACATGAGTGGTGTGAGGATATATTTTTTCTTGCCATTTATGTATTTTATAGATCCAACAATGTCTACAAAAAAGTCATACATCACCACCAATAAAAGGGGACAATTAGGCTTTTAGGGATCAAGTCAATATTCAATGTTTAGAAAGGCTAAGTTGTTGGGGAGTACAAGATCATATGGATGGCATGATAACACAATTGGTTGATTAAAAGACAAGATTGTTTAGAGGGTTCCAATGCTAGGAGGCCTGAAAGGCATGCGAATGCAACTTTTGATGAGTTTGTTGATGATAATACAAATATGAGAGATGACAATTTTGATATTGTATCTATAGGATATAAAGATATATTTTGGTAGCCTAGAAACCAAAGGGGTAATGGATTTTAGCAAAGGGGTCAATCGGTCAAGAGGGTAATTTTTGTGAATTTGAGAATCATGATTAGATGGATGAAGATTTAGGCCCCATTAAGATAAGAATCCCAACATTCTAAGGTCATACACCTTAAGGTCAAAATGTCAAGCTCGCACAATTGGCTTTTTTCTAGATCGATCTCTTTCTATCTCTTATTTTTTAAAAAATAATCTTTTTAAATTAATTTGCTAGAACAATATTTAAGTGAAACCCAATTATATTAGTGTTTTTAAGAAAATTGTGACTTTTTAATGATGATATTATCGATTACTTTATGAAAAATTATGTATTAGCTTTATAAGCAATATTTTTAAAATATTTTTCTCATTAATATTTAATGAGAATAAAATATTTATTTTCTAGTATATATTTTATATAATTATCTCAAATATTATGTTAATTTTTTCATACAAGTGCGTAAAAATAATAGATTCATGTTTTTCTAATTTTTTTAATTGAAACTTGTTTTTACGAGTAGAATAAGTTTTTATTTAAAAAACAAGACTTATCATAATAAACTTTATTTTTATCAAAATAAAAAAGAAATGAACAAGTAATAAAATAAGATTTTTTATTAAAAATATACGTTTTGTTTTCTTTTAGTTCCAATCATTATAGTTTTTGCAATGGTGAATGCCACTTGTCAAAAACTCACAATAATCTAAAAAGATAAATTTATTTTTTAAATATAAAAGATGAATAAGTTCTATGATATTTTAATTAAACTCTTAATTGTATTAAGTTTTTCTTTCAGTTATGTTTATATCTATTTTTCTACAAAATCATTACTCCACCTTTGAAAAATTTTTATTGTCTTTATTTTACTTCTAGAAAATTGTCAAACATTCACAATTTTGGAATTTGGAATTTTTTCTAAAGTGTTGTTAGGATTTTTTAAATAAATATTTTAATATCTATAATTATTACAAAATATTCAGAGCATCTCATTATGCTAATAATCATTATTTGTTTATTTTTAAAATAAGATCTACAAATATAAAAATTATATTATCAAATTTTTATTTCATAATTTAATTTGAATTTAATCAATATTTATAATAATAATAATAATATAAAAAAATTAAATTACAATTATAAACTAATTTACAAGCCAAAGAAAAAGGACATTGAAAAATAATATTATAAAATATTTTTAAGAAAAGAAAAATCAATTAATTAATTGGTAATTTGTTTAATAGGGTAATATTGATTGCATAAGTAAATATGATTTTTTTAAGAAATAAACTATAAAAGTGAATTTGGTTTCTAAAAAAATCACCATCTAATATGGTGATAAAGTATATTTTAAAAGTGAAATAATATTTTTTTACTCCAAGTTTAATATTTTTTTTTATATAAAAGAAGAATAAGACAAAAAATGACTTTATGTCTTTATTTTTAAGGATAGAGAAATTTGAATCCAATTTGATGAACCATAATTTCTTTGTATCTTTTAAACAATTTTTATTGGTCAAAGCTTGTTTTAATGATGACTCATGTTTAAGAGGGTTTTTGAAAATAGGTTTGGGTCCAGGCAGCGTGTCTAACCTTTCGTGAGCTCAGGTCACGCATCTAGCATCTCTTGGGCCTAAGCCATGTTTGTGGACCCAATGCGCGTCCTAGCAGCTTCTAGGCCTTGCCTTGTGGCCTGAATCTAACATCTAGTCCATTGGAGTTTTTGTCGACTTATATGACCTACCATATTTTCATATCATTAATACATATGTAAGAGATATTTATCCTCTATTAATATATGTATAAGAGATTTTTATCATTCATTAATGTTATTAGGGTGAAATGACTTTTCAACCCTCTCTTTCAAGCAAAATGATAAGGTTTAAGGCTATAAATATCCTATAAACTACCCAGGTAAGGAGTTCACAACTTTCTATTCGCAACATATACACATAACATAATTTTCTTACAAAGCATCTATTTTATACCAAAACAAAAACAAACAACCTTATTATTGGAATTTTATTTTCTTTTGCATATTTATTGCTCTCTTCTTCTACCAAGATACTGATTTATGCATTCAAGAGTTTGCAAATCATTAAAAAAGTGCTACTTTGCAAGTATTAGGATTCTTACATCAAGCTAAAAAATATTGTTGAACTTGTATTTCTTTCATTAGTAAAACTCTTTTTTATAAGGATTGTACAATGATGTAGTTGTTACAAATTCAAAGACTAAATAAGTGAGATTAATAAGGGATAATATAAGAATAAATCTACAAGAGATAAGATCATCAAAGTTGTTATCTTTTAAACTATAGATAATCCTTAATACGCTTCCTTAAATTATTGTATCACTCATTTAATTCTTGGTTTGGTGACATAAAATTTAATTTTATTGATTTAAAATAATTAGAGCTTAAGAAACTGAATATGAAGCTTCAAGAAATGTTAAATCTTTTTTTATTTTGCTAATTTCAAGAACTAATTTGCATTTTTGAATGGAAAATCCATGTCTATTTTTTTTAATTTTGATCCCTCAATCTTTTCTTTCTTCAATTTGGTCCATTCACATTAGCTTAATCTGGGATTTAGCTTGGTAGTTTTTTTGGTTGTCTAAAAACAGAGATCGATCTTGAAATAAAAAGAGAATTTTTAGTGTTCAATCGATGCTTGATTTTGCAAAATAAAGCAAATTTTAGCTAATTTAAACCAAGTAAATGTTAAAGGATCAAAATTGAAAATAAAACAAACATGGGGACTGGAGTGAACAAGCAGGACAAATAGGTTGGCATGTGAAACACAAGCGTCAATGTGTGGGAGACGCCCTTCATATTTAGATGGTGTATGAGGTATTATTCAATGACAAAATGCTAGCTTCCATGGTGGTATTGGAAATGTTTCTCTACACCTTTCCTAGTGGTCAAACGTGTGTATACAACAACGCGGTGGTTAGGCTATGGCGGCCTTTTTGTCCTTCTTTTTTCTTTTTTTTTCTCTTCACCTTGAGACTTGGCATGTCAAGCCATAATTTAAAGTTGTCCAGTTATTTGTTTTTTGTATCAAATTTGATCCTTATTCTTTTGATTGCTATTTTTTTTGTTCCAAATGTTTTTTTATATTGATTTTATTTTTCAATTTCATCCCTAAAACATTTGGTTTCATTTAATCTTTATATGAAATTTGGTTCTCATTGTTTTGATTTCTATTTGTTTTTTATTATCTTAATTTAATTTTGTTTTCAATTTTAGCCCTCAACATTTGGTTTCGGTTTATTTTTATGTGAGATTTGATCCTAATTCTTTTGACTTTTATTTGTTTTGTTTTGGATCATTTTTTGATTTTTTTTTTCAATTTCATTCCCTAACATTTGGTTGATTGAAGATTTTGTTTCATGATTTTTTAAAGTTTGCCTTCTATAAAGTTAGTCTCGAGCTTATAACTAGAGTTGCAAGTTTTAAAGATTAGCTCAAATTGACATTGGTCTTTTTTAGAACTTTTTTAAAATTGATGTTTTCTTAAATTTTATCCTTTAATATTTAATTGGTTGGGAATTGGTTTTCGTGCTTTTTCACTTTTCTTTTTATCATGTTATCCTGATCTCATGTCCTAAGTCGTAGGCATGACAAGTTAACTTGGATTGACTCAAGTTATTTGATTACCTTTTTTTAAATTATGTTTTTTTTTCCGCTTTCATCCTTCAATATTTGATATTATAAGAATTGTGCTTCATTTTTTTTTAATTTTTTCTTTGTAAAAGGTTATCATGTTCTCATTTAATTTTTATTTCATTCTCAAATAAGATCATGGAAACCTTTTACGAATATTGAGAGGATATCTTTTCATAGCATTGACAAGCTTTCATTGTTTTTAGTTGAGCAATGTCAATTTTTATTTATTTATTTATTTATTTTCATTGCATTTCTATCATTCATATTATTAAATTAGTTGAGCTTATTGATCCTAGTCAAGTTCATAACACGAGTTTTGGATTTTTTTTGCTTCTTTGGGAACATTTGCATCACTCGAGCATCCTTTTTTTACTTTGAATTTTTTTTAGCTTGGCCTGCGAGGTGGCACATGCCATCAATCTAGTAATAGCTACGTCACTATATATTTGATATGATTTTAAAAAAAATTGTTTTGCAAGTTGAGGCATTTGTAGTAACTATTGATATTATTTAATAGTGGACATCATGTCAACTATTCCAAATGTGGAGCACTTATATGATAGATCCCAAAACTATATCATAGATTTAATTACTCAATTTTTATAAGGTATTTTGAGCAATTCTACCAAGTTTCCAAATTTCTGTCAAAATCTATATTTACCGTGGATATCTAACTTCTCTCGACATATAAAAAGTCTCTTAACTTTTTTTGATAAGGAGTACATATTTCGAATGAGACAATATGTATACCAATGACAACCTTGTAAGGTCGTAAAAGGTCCTTTATCGCCTAGGTAATCAAACCTTAAAAGGCCAACCCAAAGCCTACAAGGCATAGAAATGTAGACTAAAGAAATCTCATTGTATACCAGTGACAACCTTGTAGACTTTCAACGAGAGTTGAGGTTTCATGAGTGCCAGTCAGGGGTGAAACCCATCGAGACACTATTAACTTCCTTATTGATAACTTAAGGTAATAAGTGTGCCAAAAAAATAAGTGTAGTGGGTGTAGGGGCATAAGTTCACATGCATGTTACACAAAATATAGAAAAAAAATACACACATAAATAAAAAACCAATATTAATTAAAAAATAGCAGAAGGTGATTTAAGAATATAAATATACGAAATAATTGTTTAATCACCAGCAAAGTTGTTATTCTACCACACCCAACAATATGGTGAATTTAAAAGGTGATGTAAGAATATAAATATACGAGTTGCCACCTAGTTTATGGTAACTATGAACCCTAACTGGTCTTTATAAATTTTTAGATCAGAGACTGGTTATACTAAAGAAAATACACATTATGCTTGTATCTAATTATAAAATTATCTACTCTGTTATTGCTAAAATTAGCCTAAACTAGTGTATCTATGTTTCGTAAAAGCTACTAATCCTAAAAAAAAGTTATTTGGAACTTGGATCTGGCTACAAGCCTAATCCTAACTTTGAAAACATGGGCATTTGACCTAGAAGGCTAACAAATGGTAAATCATGCATTGAGATTGTTTCTTAGATTATGTTCAAAACATGCTTAAAGGTCACCACTCACATTCAATAGGTTTTTTGAGGTTATGTTGACCTAGCCTAAGTTTTTTCGCTATGATTTTTTTACTTTTTAAAAACAAAAAACAAACTTATTGAGTGGTCATAATATTCTTGGATTGAACCTAAAAAACTATTTTTTAAAATAAAAAATAGCAAATTATTAACATTCAATTCACAAGATTTGTTAAGTGATCATATTATCAATGACCGACCTTTTGATGAAAATCATTAACACAAACTTTTTACACACATATATCTACCATCCTTTAAAAAAAAATTATGAAGATTTTAACATGTTGAATCAAAATTTCAAAGCTAAAATACATTGAGCGCAAAAATCAAACACAAACTATCCACACAAACAAATTTAATCAAATCCACCCAAGAAAAATAAGAGCATGCTAAAAAAATTATATGAAAAAATAATTTTAAATCCAAAATTGACTTTTTGATAGAAAAAAAAGTGCAAAAAACATGTGACTTGGACATGATTGGCGCATGTAATCCACGTGGTACCTAATGGCAGCAGTTGGAAATCTTAGCTTCAAATACGCATGATAAATCTTAAAACATATACAACTTTAAAGAAACAAAATTTTCTCTCGCAAATTCATAGAGGTTGTCAAAGATCAATCATGATTTATTGGTAGATTGGAGATAATGAAAAGGGTGTTTGAGGTTGTGATTTCTAGGAAAAATCAAGGCTGTTGTGATTTTATTTTGAAGTGTGTTGTAGTTGTGCTGAGAGGAGATCGAGTCTGTAGCTTAAGGGCTGGTTTGCAACTGGTTTTTTGGTTTCAATGCTTTATGGAAGAGGGAGAGGCTACAAGCAATGTGGTGGTTGTCATTGGGTCTGTCGAGAGCTGTGTTGTTACTTGTAAAAGTGTTTGAACTGACAGTTGTTGAAAGCTTCACAGTTCATAGTGATGGTGATGGGTTGCTGCAATTTAGGTATGGCCTTGTTAATGGACGATGGAGGGATAATGAGTATATGATAGATTTGTGGTAATTAAGATTTTTAATGAAAGGTTAGCTCAAGGTGTTGAAAAGGTGTGTTGTGGAAATCGGGTCTTTTGGCATGGCTTGACAATATTACTACTAAGATGGTTGTTGGTGAGGGTTCAGTCGGAGATATTCTTGTGTAAAAAGACAGTATTGATTTGGTTGAATGAGGCTTATGGTGGATGATGGTTTTTTTTTTTTTTGCATGGTGGTTATGAGTGGTTTGTGGAGGTTTAAGGATTTGATGGGTGGTGTCTTATAATGGGTTTATAGGGTGGCAGATGGTGTTTTTTTGGGTGGTAATGATGGGTTTGTCTTGGATTACTTGGTGGGTCAATCTTGTGTGTGGGTCTTAGTGGATTTTGATGGTTTATGGAGGTTTAGGAAGGTTTATGGAGGTTGGCAATAGGGTTTGAAGGAGGAGATATGTTAGGTCAAAAGTTGGGTTAATTGAACTAATTACAGGTTGATTGGATTTTTGGTAGGAAAGTTTTGGTGTTTTAGTCCTCTCCCTTGGGGATCCCTTATCTGTATTTAGGTATCTTTATTTATAATAAAAAGTCCTACATGACATAAAATAATAATCTTTTTTCCTTTTGAAAATCTATCATAATGTTCTAATTTTTCTAGATTTTTGGAATAAAACAACCATACACTTTAGTTTCTAATTCCTTAAAAAAATTAAAAATTCACGTTCTTAATCAAAATCCATCCCTAATCTTTTAATTTTTAATTTTATCTTTCTAAAAATTAAATCAAGAGAAAATAAAGTCAAATTTAGGTTATGACAATAAAAAATAAAAAACTTTATATTATTCCTAGAAAAAAACACAAAAGAATAATGAATTAATGATCTTTTACCTTTAAGGGAATTAATAATCTTTATAATCATAATCTCTAAGAAATTTCCAATAAAATATATTTTATACTATTATTTATAGCTATTTATAACTTTAGTTGGATTTTGATGAAGTAGTGAAAAATCTTTACATAAAATTAGGTTTTTCATGGGTTACGATCTTAGACCAAGACATGTGGGCTTGATGTTTGGGAAAACTGAGAGAAAATGTAAGTATAGAGAAGTAAATCTTAAGTTTGAAAAAATTATGACTTGTTCTTTTTACTCGGTAATCCAAGGTATTTATAGATTTTAGTTATGTTAGTTCATCTTAGAAAGTAGCATGACAATTGATAGGTGAGAACATTGGTGCCCACTATTGATTGTAATATTTGACATTGTTATTGATGGAATGGTTGGTGAATGTAAATGACACATTGACTAGAAATAACCACTGGTCAAGAGAGGAGGCTCTCAATTTGCATAGAACATGGTGCGTGTTGCATTGCGGCTATTTGCTAAAAATATGGTGTCAGCCTTGCATACAAGTGTGTACTTGCAGATAATCCATTAGTATAGAAAAGGTTGAGTGTGTGGTGGTGCACAATATCTTATTCTGACTTCTCGAAACTAAAAAACATATCCAAGTGTGTGTGTATTGGATAGTTCACCACAAGTGTAAGGTATTACTATTTGGGCCAGAGCCTAAATATCATGGGTGTTGTTGTTTCGATCATGACCCAAACGACAACAAGACAACAAGTGTGGTGGCCCAAACAACAAATTTGTTTCTCTTGGTAAAAAAATTAGCACCATCATATTTGATATATAAAAAACTTATTGGTTTTATAAAGAGACTCGAGCAACATACATATAAAATTGTTATATTTACCCACTTTAGTTCAAAAAGGACTTGACAAGGGAAAAAAAGATAAACAAAATATATGTCATTCGACCCGAGATAGTGTTTGGTATATTGGACAATATTGAAAGGATTGAATTGTACTGGACAAATAATTATCTTATCCCGTATTTGGTATGCTTTGAATTAAACTAGACAATTTGCTTTATTTTTTGTTTGGTAGATACTAGACAAGAATCAATTGACTCGAGGTCTGAACTAGTCTAGGTTTAAAAAAAATAGAGGAAGGATTGATCCAACATGACCCGATCAAAAACTCTGGTTAACCTGCAACCCATTCGACCCGAGATAAAACATAGGTAAAACATCTATTGACTTTTTATATATATAATGTTTTTGGTCAAAATGAGGTTGCTTTTTTTTAGGTCAACATAGTTTGACCCTTTACACCTATGACTCGAGCCTTATCTTGGGTCAACTCCTGAATTGAGTTTTAAAACTATGATAATAACCACTTTTATTTTTACGTTGCTTTAGGTCAAACCGAGTTGACCTCCTAATTCATGACCTGAGCCTTGCCTCGGGCTAACCTCTTAGTTGGATTTTAAAACTATGATAATAATTATTTTTATCCTTACATTGACTCGGGTCAATGGTCAACTTGGCCCATGACTTGAGTCTAGCCCCGAGTCGACCCCCAAGTACAGTTTTAAGACTATGATAATAATTATCTTTATCCTTATGTTGATCTAGGTCAATGGTCAACCCGACTTGTGACTTAGGTCTGACCTAGATGATTCCCCAGGTAAAATTTTAAAACTATGATAATAATTATTTTTATTCTTACATTGATCCAAGTCAATGGTCAACCCAACCCGAACCTATCATCAGGTCGACCCTAGAGTCAATTTTTAAGACTGTAATAATAATTATTTTTATTGTTATGCTGACCTGAGTCAATGGTTAACCAGACTTTGGCCCCGAGCCGACCACCGAGTGGGTTTTAAAAGTATGATAATAATCATTTTAATATTTACATTGATTTGGGTCAATGGTCAACCCAATTGGTGACCTGGCCTTGCCCCTGGTTAACCCATAGTTGAGTTTTAAAACTATGATAATAACCATTTTTATCGTTATGTTGACCCGGATCAACTAGATTAACCATTGTGCAGAGAATTGGACAAGCTTGTTTTGTCCTTTTTAACGAGACAAAAGTTTCTTCACTAAAACAACCTTGCATAGGACAAAAAATGATGTTCATACTATCTAAAGGCGCACCAAACAACTTCACAAAAAAATTTTCTTGTTTAGACCATTATTGTCCAGCATACCAAATACCACCTTACTACTGGTCTAGATTCATTTATTGTTTTTATGGATCTTCCTGGGTCGTATTTCCTTGCTTTATACATGGATTTTGTTTGTCAAAATTGTAAATTCCATCTTTTAAGTCATAATAAAAAGAAATGAAGATGGTTTTTCAGTCGACAACTTACAGAAGAAATTCCCCATTTATAAATCACTATATAATCATATTAAACGAAACATTATAAAACATGAGTTTTTCATTGTAGCTAGACAATTTATTATGGATTGCTATAGTGAAATTATTCAAATGCCTTTGAGTTGAAAAAAAAAACCTTTAGGGGTGGTGTTTTGGTTTTTTCCATTGCCTATTGGTCATTAAAAGATTATTCAAGGGTGTCTAGGTTTTTTTCTTTTTTTTACGCAGTAAAAATATTATTTTACCCTTAGAGTCAACAAAACTTAGAGTTATTGACCAAATATGTTTGTTGACTTTTCATAAATTTTTAAACAGTAAAAATATTTCTTTACCTCAAGGATCAAAAAAATTGTTGGGCTGTTGGACAAGGGTCTTTTTTGTTTTTTTTTATTATTAATATATAGTTAAAGTACACTTTTGGTCTTAGATAAGACAAAAATCAGGTTTGCATTTTGGAATATTTTTGTACTTCGCATGGGTTTTTTTAGTAATTACCAAGGTCATGGGATGTTTTGATATTTTCATGTCAACTTTTTAATTTTTTACTTAGAAAAGCTAATGGCACGTGCTCGTGAGTGGATGGCATCCACACTACTCAAGTGGCGCGAGTGACGCTACCAAATGACCAAACCTGACCTTTCATTGTCTCATTAAACGCACCACCATGTCTTCTTTCATATGATGTGGTGCATGACAGCATATGGTGGTCGGTTTGTCACCAATGGTCATTTTTTCTTTTCTTTTTTCCCTCCTTGTCCCTTCACTGTCAAGTAAAATGCATGATTGTCCTCTCTCTTTTTTTTTCAATTTCAATCCTTATTCTTTTAAGTTTTTATTTTTTTTATTCCTTTAATAAAGTTTTATTTTTTTTCAATTTAATCTTTCAATTACAATTTCTCATATGTTTTGTTTTTTCATTTTGGTTAATATTCTTTTGATTTTTAATTATTTTTCCTTGACCTTTTTGTTAAAGATTTTTTGGATTTCAATTTCATCGTTCAATCAAAACTTTTGTTGTTTTATTTTTTTCTAATTCGACCCTCATTCTTTTGATTTGTTTTTCCTTTTGTTAAGGCTATTTTCAATTCAATTTAACCCTCTAATTATTAATATTTATTTTCACCCTTATTTTTTTAGATCCAATTATATGATTGGTTTTTTTCTTTAGTTTCATCTTTAAACATTTGATTTGTTAGAAATTCGGTTTCGCGTGATTTTATTGTTCTATATTAGTTTTAAAAAAAACATTATTTTCTGTGATTTTATTCAATTTATTTTTTATGAGTTTATCTTTGTCTCATAACCTAGGTCATAGGTTTTGATGAGTTCGGCCTTGCATAATATTTTTTCAGGTGTGAGTTTATTCAGCCAGTATTGTTTGTATTTATCTTTTAGGTCACAAATTTTTTACGATGTAGATTTATCTTTTATTGATTTAAATAAACAATTTTAATGAATATATTATAGTGAATGTCTCATTTTGTGTGATTGAATATCTTGATCTATATTCATCTCTCAATATATATATATATATATATATATATATATATATATATATATATATATATATATATTTCTCTTTTGGTTAATGTTAATGTTTTTTTTGTTTTTTTTATAATTTATTTAATTAGATATATGTTTCCATAGATTTTTTAATTTAAATTTTGAATTTTTATGTTAAAAAATACATTGAATTAGCTGCAAACTCAACAATTTTTTTAAAAAAAAAAAATTATACTCACAGCAGATCAAGGGTTAAATAGCCAATTCTTACATAAATATTATTGATTCCCATGTTCATGTTCATTGACACTAACATTGTTCCATTACAACTACTTGCTTATTAAACA
>Ga0325410_1001920_pt1 | contig 23225 bp, 16 predicted proteins | sample PopdelMetagenome_16_FD_206182 | JGI IMG/M metagenome (GOLD analysis project Ga0325410, IMG submission 206182) | Populus deltoides microbial communities from Bellville, Georgia, United States - Xylem-PdIQD-R3 | ecosystem: Host-associated > Plants > Phyllosphere > Stem > Wood/Secondary xylem...
TTGAACACAGGCATTAAAACTTCTCTTCCTCATTTTCTAATTGAGTTTAAATTAATCTCAAAATAATAAATATCATTAATATTAATGAAGTAATAAAAAACTTTAGGGTTGAATGGATCTTTTCACGAGTTGCATATTTTAATCTGAAGTGTATGAACTTGAATATAAATTTTATATCCGAGTTTCTTTATTTCTATAAAAACAATTTTTTTATAGAATTGTAGACGCTCTAATACTCAAGAGCTAATAAATATAGAAAATGAAGTAACGTAGAAATGAAATAAAAAAAAAACATGTATATGTTAATGAATTGTTGAAGAATGAATTCTTAAATCTCTTGATTTACATGATAATTCAAAGTATTTATAGATTTTAATCACGTTAGTTTATCTTGAATGTAAAAACTATGATACAGTTATAACAAGACGAGAAGAGTTGAAATACCTCGTAACAATAGGCGAAAATGCTTGCTCTACATCCAAATTTTTGTATATATATATATATATATATAGATGATGCATTTTATTGTGTTCTGATTTCTCGAGACTCAAAAATACATTAAGATGTGTAATCAAAATGTTTTCTGCGAGCTCATCTTATTCCTAGCCAAAGGGTTGTTCTACTTTGGTTTCTAGCCCTTGATCTGCATAAAATAGTCTCTAGCAGCTTCTAAAAGCTTAGTTACAAGAATAATTTGATTTGATGGCTTGCTATGATGATTCAAAATTTAATAAAAATTTAAATTAATAAAAACTTTTAATATTTTTTTAAACTTATTTATTTTAAAAAAATTTAAATTAACTCGATACAATTCACTCTATCAGCTTCCTTGTTCTTAGATCATGGCGACCACGGGTTAGGTCTTATAAATATAAGAGCAAAGACCCCTAAAAGAAAAGAAAAGAAAAGAAAAGAAAAGAAAATATCTGACGTGGTACACACAAGACTCGAACCCCAATCAATCTCCACCACCTGTCCTGATATTTCCACGTCATTTCCCCTCAACCGAAAGCGCATGGCGGGATGATTTACACGAAAAAAGACCACCCCTTCCATCTCCTGCCAGGTCGAAAAGCCCCACATTCACTCGCACGTACCAAATCAGTTATTCGCACGTGCTAACCCACCTCCTATAAATTCCTGCCACAGTCTCAAATCTCGCAGCAGCCGTAGCCGAAGATAAAAATCAGCACGAAAAAGAAGATTCAATCCTTCTCCGGAATATTCCTTCTCAGGTCATCTCAAAATCCTCTCTGATTACTAATTTCTAATTAATCCAAAAAGTTATCATTTTTATCATAATCCTTTATTTATTTATTTCTCCTTTGCTTAGAATTCCTTAGTTTTTTGCAGGAGAAAATAAGCTTGGATTTTTTTTTGTGATGCCGTATCTTGTACGCGAGAATCTTTTCATCGGAAACATAAGCGACGCGGCTGAGGTTCTGCAAAACGGAAGTTCGGAAATAACGCATATTTTATCTGTCTTAAGTTCCGTGTCTATATCGTTCTTTACGGAATGGAGAAGCGGTGTGGTAATCCCGGCGAAGGAGATAAAGAAAGTGTGCGTGGGTGACGGTGAGGATGAGTGGAGGAGTTGTTTGGCGGCGAATAAGGTTTTGTATGGGTTAGAGTATGCAGGGAAGGATTTGAAACTGGTGAGAATGGCGGTGCCGATTAGGGATATGGAGAGTGAGGATTTGTTGGATTATTTGGATGTTTGTTTGGATTTTATTGAGAAGAGTAGAAAAGAAGGAGCTGTTTTGGTGCATTGTTTTGCTGGCGTTTCGAGAAGGTATATGATAAATTGTTGTCATTTTTCATGATAATGATGATGATTTTCTGTATTTTTTTATTTAAATTAATGATTATTGCCCTTAAGTTTGGATTAAGTTAATATTGAAATGCAATGCTACTTCTCCCGAATGATTTTCTGGAATAGTATGAACTGTGTTTGGGACACACCAGAGGAGTCCATTTCATCAATGGTTGGGTATTATTCACGAAACTTGTTCGAGATGGAAATGGATATTTTGGGATGAAAAAAATTACTCTGATTCTTGCATATAGTATGAACTGTATTTTGGATCCATCGGTGAAGTCTGCTTCATCAATGGTTGGTATTATCTGGAAAACTTGTTCGGCGTACTTGATGGAAATGGATAGTTTGGGGGTAAAGAACATTACCTTATTTTTGCATGTCTGCTTGCTTGGAATTTGATGTGCAAATTTGCGACTTTTTTCTCGGTTAATTTTAAACGGTCATGAACTCTGTTTTGATATTTTCAGTTGATTGGTTTATCATCCTGAAGTGGATCAAAATAGAAAAGAAGTGTTTTAGGTTATCTTCTGACCCAATTGATGAGTGTTGGGAAATTGCTCAGAAGCCCTGCCCTGAATTGTCAAGCCCTAATGGTTTGGTCCCTTCTTTCGTTTTTTTTTCTTTGCAGTGCAGCTATCATTACAGCGTACTTGATGAAAACTGAACAGTTGTCTCTTGAAGGTTTGAACACATCCACTTTTTATTTGGAGCATTTTGGGTCTGCTGATTGGTTAATGCTGATGGCCTTCATTGTTTACTTTCTGAAAATCTGGTGGCTCTTTTGTCTGACAACCATAAAAATACGTGTTGTTGTTTCTTTGAATTTTGAGTTATTTAATATTTCATCCTTTTCCTTGTTCATCTTTTCCCTATGTGTCCCTGCAGATGCTCTTGAATCCCTAAGGCGAAGCTGCGAGTCTGTTTGTCCCAATGATGGCTTTTTAGAACAGGTATGCAAGGGTCCTAAAAAACCTATATGATTGTTGGGATGCATTAATGGTGACTCTGAGACATTAGTTTCTAATGTGATCGTCATAGATCTTAATTCTTTTTCCCCCATTGCAGTTGAAAATGTTTGAGGACATGGGGTTCAAGGTTGATCATGCTAGTCCCATATACAAGCGGTTTCGCCTGAAAGTATTGGGTACATGTTCTTAGTATATTGATCCTCACTTGCTGTTCTTGTAAATTATTTTTTTGTATGATAAAGCAGGTCATCAAATAGGGCTCTGCATAAACATAATTTTGGAGGCATGACATTAGTACGTCCTTAACCTTGAGCATTTATATGAAGTGATTGCTCCCAAAATGTGAATCTGCATATAAGAGTTGGCATAGCATAAGGGGTCATGCATTGAGCATTTGATGCTTTTCCTACTTATCCAATTAAATTTTCATTCTTAAATTTCTTCCAACTGGAACATTATTATAGATCTATCTTTCATGTCTGTTGGAAACATATTCTTTCCTGTTACAAACATACAGAATGATTAGATATGTTGAATCTGCGATTTTTTTTAAAAAATTTTTTTTGTGAAGGATTAATTTCCCCATGCTTCCAGGTGAGTTTTACAACCGTGGAGAGAAGATAGACAGTTCTAAATTTGGGGCAGATCCTGGTGTACCTACACAAATTTCCTATGAGGAAGAAGCATCTCCAAATGAAGGGGAAAAGGCTATTCCTGCATACCGCTGCAAGAAATGCCGTCGAGTAGTTGCACTGCAGGAGAATGTTGTGGATCATGTCCCAGGAGAGGGCGAGACATCTTTTGCATGGGGCAAGCAGAAAAGTGGCAACCCCTTTAACAAGTCCGATGAGTCTGAGTGTTCATCTCTTTTTGTTGAGCCTCTGAAGTGGATGACAGGAGGTATGTGCAATCTCATTTTGTAGAAATTCCGATGCCATTGGACATTTTTAAGTTTATTCATAAAGAAGAAAACACATAACTAATTGCAACTTCATTGGTTTACTTTGAGTTAGCTATAATGGCTCACTAGTTGCTAGAGATTTCTCAAATCCTTGACTTGTTTTTTCCACCAAATGGTCAACCTCCATGCTCATATTGTGTTGCTTAGCTGTAGAAGTACTTCTCATCATCAGTTGAGATAATTTCTGGGTTTAATATTATCCATTTATGAAAGCCACGTGGCTATGTCTTGAAGATGTATTGGCCTATGCAGCTATTGTGATGCACTCCTTTGGAAAAGGGCATCCTTGTATTCAGTGCATAGAGATTTCTAATGGAAACCATTAACTGAAAGAAGTTGGGGAAAATTATGAACCACGCAAACAACTCGGTTCCATGTGCTAAGGCCATAATGAATCAACACTTTTGATATTTCAATAATGGAGGTGCTATTTTGTATCTTATAGGAGAGAAGGATTTAGGGAGAAATAACACAATACTTTTGAAAGCATCTTGAAATATTTATCATGAGAATTATGCGTAATTTATACCTGTTATAAAAAAAAAATAGGTGCGTTGCATTTGTTGGCATCCCGTTTTCATCTAAAGAGGATCCAAATAAGTGCTTTTCAATTATCCATGTTTTTCCCAAATCCTACTTGACTTTTCCAGATCATCATCTTCATCTAGAACTCAATTGATCCTTATCCTTGGTTTATGCCTTACCCTGGGCATGTCTTCTTAATTGGTTCATGGGTTTTAGGAATTATAATTTGTGCATACTTGCTGGAAATGATACCCACTTAATATAATAGCTCTTCCTTGTTATCCAGTTGAGGAAGGTGCATTGGAGGGAAAGTTGTCCTGTGCTCATTGCGAAGCTCGTTTGGGTTACTTCAATTGGTCAGGTATCCAATGCAGTTGTGGGAGCTGGATTACTCCAGCCTTTCAGCTACATAAAAGTCGAGTGGATGTTAGCACTGTCTAATACCCTTGAGGCAAAAGAAGATGCTAGCATATCTCTTGACTGCAGAAAAGTCCAGTTTTCTCAGAGAAATTGATACTATCTGAAGAGAGCATACCGTTTCCTCACCAGTCCGCACTTGCACAGAATGAGCAAACCCCCCATATCGTTTTATGAAGTTTCCATGCATATTCCCACAGAGATCTATCTTTGAGGAGCTGGAGGCGCAGATTTGTAACTTGAGTGAAATAATGTCTTGTATTTGTTGTATGATATGATCATACAATTGGACCGCTTTGCTTGGTGGTTTGAGAATGTCTTTTAAAAAGAGATTACAAGGCTAGAAATGAATGGACAGCGAGGGCTAGGCCTCCTTATATTTCTAATTGATTTTACTTCAAAGTTCAATCTATATAGCTTGTTAAATTGCTTAAAAGTCTTTGTTTCTTCGTCTTTTATTTAGTTCATTGGGCCATTGGGTTGTCTGTTCTCTTGCTTTTATGGGGTTATCAGTCTTTTGCTTTCATTTCAGTTCATGTGCAGCATGCCTGAAAACGGTATCAAATTCGAGCCCTTGTTGAGTGAGTGATTGCAACCGGCAAGCTCCATCAGTTCAGAGTAATGTTGGCTTCTGTTCCCTTCACTTCCCATGTCATTTTAATTTGTCTTTGCGGTATAATGAACTTGCCTTGTAACAGGTAACCATGCCCATCAAAAAACGACGATTGTTCGTGGAGCCTTTGGCCAACAAGTCAGCCTTTAAGCTTTCTCAGCCAAAGTAAAAATTCTTTATCTATTCCTAGCAATTCAGTGAAACTACATGATATATATAAGTAATTGTGATATTTTGTTATTTTTTATGTTTTTTTTTTAAAGGCATACACAAGTAGAAATATAAAATAAAATCAATGATCCACAGAAAATATATAAATATCTACACTTAGATTTTTTTTTTTATTCTTATATCCATCTTTTTTTATAAAAAAAAATGGATCCCTGTAAATAATTAATAGGATGCTCTAACTGCTATATAAATACCATAAAATTTCTCAACATGAATTAATTAGAGTTAAATCTTATCAAGTTCTACATTTCTTATTCAAAAATCTAACATAGTACCTTTCGTTCTGGCTGTGAAGGTAGAATTCCAAGAAATTGATGTCACACCATTAAAAAAACCCTTAAAATGCATGAAGAATTCAATGTGCATCTAGACGTCTATTCACTGCAACATTATAAATCATTTTACTCTTACATAGAAAAAATCAATAGCTTGTTGTTGTGGCAGAGAGGGTGTTTTTTTAAGAGGTAAATAACGAGATTAATTATGGAGAATTCAATTCATTGACCTTCAATATTATGGACAATTCAATCCCTTTACTTTCCAAATACACTCTGTAAAAATTATTAATATAAATATTTAAAAAGTTGACATGAGAGGTATTTTGATTAATAAAAATATTATTAAAAAAATAGCTTATATGTCCAAGTTCAAGCAAGTAAACGGCGCATGTGACTTAGCCTCACCTCCAAATAGCTTACATGTCCAAGTTCAAAGTCTTCCATCCATTCATCGTGTGAGGGAATCCCACATTAAATAAACTCGTCAGCATCTAGTTTCTTATAGGCCCTTGATAATCCTCGTCTCATAAGATGCCTTTTGAGATGAGTTAGCCCTCGGCAATTCTCATCTCATTAAATGTCTTTTTAGATGAGCTAAGCTTGCCTCCCTATAGATCAGCCTTTTTATCTCTTCCTAGATCTCGCTTGTAGGCCTTCTGGCTAGGCCATTCCATATATGCCATCAGACATGTATGTTCATGTTGAGGACAACAAGTTAAAGAGATTCAGCTGGAGATTTGAAGTTTTGAGACAATTTATTTCCTTGAATGATTTGTGCTATTATGACTGGCCTTCTGCACTTGTTAGCCTTCTGCAATTATTCTCTTTTTTTTTTGTGCATCAACAAGTTAAAGAGATCTTGCAAATGACGGGCAAGGACTTAAATCTGCCGGTGTTAAGATCTTTAAGACCATGTTTCGTTCCATTCTTCTTGTTCATCAGGGCATTGAGTTGCTTCATTCCTGCTGATTATTTTTGTTTCTGTTGTCATCAATGTTTTATTTTCTATAATGAAGCCCACAGTATCATCTACAAAATGTTACCCCTCGCGCAAAGTACTTGAGATGCTCTTTGCATCCACGATGAGCTGCAGCATGAGTCAATATTTCAGCCCATGCTATACTAGTTATCTTCCATCTGAGTCCATTGAACCAATTATCCTCCATCTTCGGTGATTGCAATGATTTAGCACGCCCAGGGCCATCTGGTAAAGCTGATATGTTGCCGTAATCAGGTTCGATTTCTTTTATAATTAAAAGTTACACGGATATGGAGACAAGTAGACAACTCTTTGAAAAATAATCCAGGCTCTTTAGGATCTAGCATAGACGGGGTTGGATGTCGATCAAGAACTGAAGCAACCTAGGATAGCCAGTCTCAAACCATGGTGGCTAAGTTGTGGTGTGTTGTAAAGAATCGTCGTGAATAGCCCACTGCTTGTAAATAAACAAATAAGAAAACCAAGAAGAAAAGAGGTGTAAATTTAATTAATGAAAGACAATATGTAAATCTTTTTAATTAAAGAATAAAGGGACCTTATCAGCAGGATCTACATCAGAGTGTGGAGTGCGGGCTGCAGAAGAAGAGGTGTTCCCTTTGGGTTGCCATGTATGTGTATGTGTAGAACAGGGGCACGGACATGAACACAGCCACATTTACACGCATCAGCACAAATACATTGGACAGAGAAGAATTGACAAGATTCACATAACTTCGTCTAAACTGCAAAAGCATTCCATAGTCTAAATTTACAACTATGTCAGCATATGAACACGACCATTTTCATCAGATGTCCCATAAATACGAGATCAATTGATCAGAAAGGCCGCAAGTGTATGAGAAGACAACTCTGTACTTACCCCCCAATGACATGCATGTGTTCAGATACGCTGTCAACAATTGTACAGGTTCACGTTGGTGTGACAATTTCTAATCTCAAACGTGACACTGAATAAAATAAGCATGAGGGAAAACACTAAAAATTGATGCCAGGAACACCTTGATGAATTCCCGGGTCTTGATCTACTCATCAAAATAAGTCCATCTGATCGATCACCCTGTCTCACTATTGATGGGTTTATCTCCCAATTAACAGTCTGAATTCCATTTCACAGCACCGATGAATTAGTGGGACAGTGCTTCAAGAAGAATGTTTGTAGCTGTATTGATGTCATTCCTAGCCTGCAAAAGTGCCTGTCTAGCTGAGCTCCTATCAAAGCCCATAGAAACCAGAGTAGCAATGGCATCCTCTGTTGGCTCTGTGGAAGGAGCCATGGGAGCAGGATAAGTTCTCTGAAACCAACGAGAAAGATCAGTTGTTATGGATAAATTAAATTAAACTAACAAAGTGATGTTGATGCAATATAAGCAATTGATTCACACTATAGCAGTTTTGGAGGTAAGAATTTATAGTTTCAAGTGCAAGATTCAAGAAAAGAAAAGGACAAGACAACTCCTTAATTTTGCAGTCTTGGGCTTCCCAAAAATTTTGTTAAAATTGACTTTCTATACTAAGAAATGGATCTGTTCATAAAAGTCAAACTCGGGTTGCAGTCTCCAGAGGGAAGAAAAAAGGTGAAGGAAATATGAAGAAAATGATGGTAAAGGTGATAGGGGAGAGGCTGAAGAGGGAGACAGGAGGGCGGTGGGGGTTATCGAGAGACTTGCCTCCACATGACGACCAGCATGGGATAGTGCACTTCCTGTTACATTCCTCGTAGTTGGTCCTCGTGGACTGCCCGTAGACTGCCAAGAAAGTCGTGAGAAGAATGAAGCTATGAACTCGGGGAACTGTAGCAGATAGAGCAGACAACAATGAAGTATTAGTTTATAGCTTCGAGTCAGCTTTAGCAATTGACACTGTGAACAGTTTGAATGTTTTATTAAATTTTAATTATAAAAAAACAGATGAAGGGAAAAAGAGGCAGGAAATAATACTTTCTAATGATGCAAACTGACTTGTTTCCTTTAATAAGTCAGTTACAGCAGTTAAGAAGAAGAAAAGGAAACTTGATGGTCAAATAAACAAGGAAACATCGTTATTTGTAATTTTGTGAAGATAAATTGAGCACAGAAGCTGAAGCATATCCTGCACACGCATGCAAACATCTCATTTCTTCACATTTTAGAACCCTAACAAGTGCCAGAGATGATCAAAGATCTTATGGTTCACGATAATCATAATTCAACTGATTTTATCACGAATAATCTCTCAAACAGGTCTGTCCAGGAATGATCAAATTACACAAATATCAGACCTATAGAAGATCAAAACCATAACAAAACTTTTTGCTCAGATACAAGCCTCATAACGCATGCAGAAAACCTGAAAAATACACCACCACATGATCACACACCTGAACCAAGTTAATCTAATATTTAATCGCTGTGGAGGAATTTTCCCAATCAACCTTTATAGATACAGTAAAGAAGTTCGGTTAAGTTAATCAAGAACTCAGAATGTCCTATGAGGAATCTTCTCAACCAATCTTTGTGCATATACAAATAACTTCATGTCAAATAATCAGATCCAACTAACAATTTCCTATGGAGGACTTTTCTCAACAAATCTTTGAGCATAGAGCAAAGAAGTTCAATTAAGTTGATCAGCTCCAGCTCACAATACCCAATTTCTTTACAACACAAAGCAAAGACCTAAAGAATAGAAACCTCACAATCTAAGCTGTCATCTATTGTTGTTGACATTTAGTTACAGAAAATATGAGGTGAAGCCAAAAAACCTACCTTTGCCTTGCGGATGCCAAAGATATTTAGACGATACAAGGAACCAGCAAGGATACCACATATCCCAGGCAAGATTGATCTTTTCCAGGATGATAAAAGAAGCTGCAGAACCAAAACTGATATTGGATCTCTGGTATTGGAAAGAGAAACAAAGGGGCAGATGTGGCAGAAACTGAAACCAAAACCAAAACGGGGGGAAAAGGCAAACACATTCACACATAGAAAAGTGCAAGTGTTCTCTTTTACCTGAACACCAGCTAGATATATGAAAGACTTATCAGAAAAGTGGTTGCTAAAAATGTGAAACCGAGTTGATACTGGAATGTCAAAGTAGAAGGGAACAAATGAAGCAAATATAAGACCATAAGGTCCTGATGTCAGAAGATTGGCTGAAGGATCTGCATACAAACAGACACATTTAATTGTTGGGCATGATTGTAATGCAGCAGAAAGAATGTTTGCTGAAAAAATCACCTATAAAAGAAGCATGAAGAACATAAATAAATGAATAAGCTCTTATTTTTGCTAGGACACAGCCAGCAGAATAAACTTGCACCCTTAGAAATAGTATATAGGACATTATGTTGAAATTTTTCTTCATATTCAAAGGACTCTAAATGATGGTATAGTGTATCTACAAGCTGGAAGATGGCACAAGGCATGCAGGCAGCACTCATTTGACCGGGGCAATAAAGTCAATATCATCCAGCAGAACAGGAGTGAAGTGTGGTCACCACAACCCATGATTAATAACCATATATTTGAAATCCAGCATCTTGGCCCAGGAACTTCCTAATGTGACCTCTACTGAGGTTCTTCACATCAAGGAAAAAAGAAGAAGAGAGAGAACTAATAGGCAATGTATATCACTATATTGCTCAGCAAAAAGAAAATAGCATAGCAGCAAATTTACCCAATTAGTTTTTACAGTAACAATGGAGTTACAACAACTTCCATGGGTTATATACTTGAGGTGTAAAAGATTAATGAAGAAGAGAAGCACTTTCAAAAATAACAATGCATCAAACAGGGATAGACGTCATATACCTTTAAGGAGTGCGACAGCAAAGATCTCAAAGAGTAATGAAACTATCACAGAGAACAAAATAAAGACCTGCACAATTTGGGCAGACTTCAATAAACAAAAAAAAAAGGAGAAGTATGATAATGAAAGAAAACCACACACTAAAACACAATCAGATTTATATTTCTTTCCTAGGGCCAATCCTGTTGGAAAATAGAGAGCAAAAACCAAAGCAGAAGTTGAGCCACAATTTTTTTTAAAAGAAAGACAAATAAATATTCATTTACTGATTAAAGCAGCAGAATCTTAACAGAGACATGTTTCTCAACTTAAGAATTTTTTCATCAAAAACAAAACGGTGAGAGGTAACAGCACACAGAATTATGGAGATATGCAAAATCTGAAGTGTAGAAATATTGATAATGTTGATTTGGAACATTTGTCTCAAGTCCCAATCCAAAAGAATGCATGAGCAAATTAGGATGATAATAACTCACCAAGTACTTGTTGGAACCAATCTGTCTCTCAAAGACCCTAAAGTAATATAGAAGGTATAGTCCAAACATCATTTCTGGTGTAGATGAAAAGGCAAAAACTGACAAAATTAACTTCCAGAGACGGGGATTCCTGAAAATATCCTGCCATAAAGAAAAACAAAATTTGTAAGGTGTGCTCCATTTTTAAATTCAAGGATCACACTACACTAGATACATCATAATATTATAATTTGACCATGGCTAACAGTCATCTACATAACGAAGACAAGGTTAACATCCTTTTCCTCCTTTAACTCATCTTACATCTTCAACCATGGCTAACACATACCTTCATTGAATTATAATTTGATAAGGCTAAACTGTATAAAGATGGATATTTCACACTAAAATATAGAGATCCATTCATATCATCTAAAATCATGATGTTACCCTGCATTGCTGGAAACAGATGCCTCAATCTCCCAAGTATACTTCCATGGGATATAGCTAGACAGACCCCACCTCCCCCCAGAAATAAAAATTAAAATATCTGCCACAGAAGCCCCAGTAAACCCATACTCGTGTCGATATTCAACTTCAGTACACACAATCCTAACAAAGGATGTTACAAAATCAAGCTACTGAGCTGACTCCTCAGAAATTTCCATCTGATAACTTTGTCATTTTCAAAAAAATCCAGCTTGTACATCCTATAATGTCCAATACCACGACTCCCAAATCAACAAAGTTCCACAAAACCATCCAACCCCACAAGATTCCCTAACCAACTACATGCTCCATCATCCCATTTTATCTATAATTCTACTGTAAACTCTCCTTACCTCACTCTTCTATGCCCATCAGCAACCAGTTGAGTTCTAAGTTTACCTTCCAAGTCATAAAATTATAACTTTTTAGAAAGAAATCATTAAACAAGGATAATTAACAACTAAACTAAATATTTTAAATTAAAAAGGAAAACTATTGATATTTTTGTGAAACAAAATAAAAATTCTGACTCTGATTTCAATCAATCCACCACTAATGTAAAAAAAGAAAAAAAAAACCCACGTAAGAGAAACAGTAAAGCCAATAGAATGTACCTGATACGATAGTCCAAGCTTGTTAGGGCCACCTTTGATCCTCAAGAAAATGGTAAAAATTGAACTTGCAATAACAAATGTTTTCGTAACAGGCGCATTGTCTATTTATCACCAAACCCACAAAAAATAAAAATGAAATCATAAAATTTAGATGCACATCAATATCAACAACATCAATCAATGAAAATGAAGGGGGAAAACCAGAGGAAGGGGGTTAATTGGTTTACGCACTGAAACCAGAGGGGCCGCCGTTCATCTTTCTGGGTCAAAGGAGGAGCAACCAAGCGACAGCGACGACGAACTTTCTACTAATTTCTACGTTGTTGTTGATGGGGGTATTTGATTTGGTTAGAAGTTAAAAAAAAAAAAATTGAGTTCTAAGAAGAGGTTGATTGTAGATGGGAAAGTGAGATGGAATGGAAGGTGATTGATTAATTTTCTTTATTTATTTTTGTATTTTGGGGCAAAGTTTTTTTTTTTTTTTACATGGAACATGCTAGACTCTTCTAACGTTTTTTTTTTTTTTTTTAAAAAAAAAGAGTCTATTATCAAAATGTATGGAAAATAGATTTTGAGTGTTTTTACTTTTTATATAGCAATGCGTGGCATTTTCCTTTGGGAACTTTTTACCATATTATAATTCATGTAAGATCAATTTTTAAAAAAAAATTAAAAAGTTGATAATGTATTTTCAAGAATATAATTTAATGATAAATTCAAAAAATTTAATAATTAGTAAAAAATATATATAATGTAATTTAAAAAATCAAGATAATATTTTTTAAAATAATATTAAGAATATAACTTGGATCAATTACATATAAAATCTACGACCTGAGTCGTAAAACCATAATAACCTCATTTTGAAAGTAAATCAAATTCAATTCTTAATCAATTCAATATTAAAAAAAATTAAAAAAAAAAGATAAAAAAAAACTTGATTCAATTCGGATTAACCCGTCAAACCTAGATCATAAAATCGAGATAACCTAATAAAAAATAAATCAAAACAAATTATGAAACTCAATTCTCAATTAATCTAATATTGAATGATGAAATTAAAAAAAATCAATTAAAAATCAGCAAAAAAGACCTAAATCAACTTGATTTAGCTTGTCTGATCCTTGACTTTAGTCTTGAGACTGGAATAACTTCATAGAAAACAAATTGAAACAAATTATAAAGCATAATTCTCAATCAACTCAAATGGTGACGGATGAAATTGAAGAAAGAAAATTAAAAACAAAAAAACCCGAGTCAATCGAGTTAACCTGCGAATTCATTACTCAAGTCATGAAACAAAAATAATTTTATAGAAATTAAACTGAAATAAATTATGAAACTTAAATTTCCAATAAATCTAATGTTAAAGGATAAAAATAATTAAAAAACTAAAATTAAAAAAAATCAAAGTAATGTTTCAATGAACCGTTCTTTGTGAGGAAGGGAACAATGATTTCCTCTTCCCATTTAGTTCTTGTTAATTAGATCATTGTTGCACTACGTTGCGGACCATATCAAATTTTTTTGGATTTAAAAATTATTTAAATGTTGTTAATGTGTTTTTTAGTGTAATATTTTTAAACTATATGAGAATTAACTTGATGTAACTTGGTCAACTTAGCATATTCAATGATAAACCGAATGACCAATAACAATATAGTTTGACTAGAAAAATCAACATGATATCTTTTTTTAAATATTAAAACGAGAACATATTAGATCGATTCGGGTTAACCGATCAAATTCACTACCCATATTATAAGAATATGATAAACCTATAAAAAGCAAATAAAAAAACAATATTAAACTTAATTCTCAATTATCTCAATGTTAAATGATAAAATTAAAAACAAAATTTAACTACAAAATAACTTGAGTCAACTTAACTTAACCTATCAAACCTGGATCAAGAAATTAAGACAACCTTTTAGAAAGCAAATCAAAACAAATTATAAAAGCTCAATTCTCAACCAATTCAATGTTGATTGATAAAATTAAAAAAAAAACTTAAGAAAAGGATACAAAAAACCAATCGGGGCACCCTAACTTAATTAACCAAACTTGTGATTTGGTCATGCGACCGGAATAACTTCATAGAATGCAAACTGAAATAAATTGTGAAGCCTAATTTTCAATATTGAATGATAAAATTAAAAAAATCAACTAAAAAATACATGAGTCAATCAGTCTAACCCTTGACCCGAATCATAAGATCGTGATAAAGTATTAAATTAAAAAAACAAAAAAAAATTGACTCAAATCAATCTAGGTTAACTTGTAAAACTCAGGTCAAGAAATCAGAATAATTCCATAGCAAACAAATAAAAAAATAATATAAATTTCAATTCTCAATCAATCAAATTTTAAAGGATACAATTGAAAAAATATTAACAAAAAAAAACGAGTCAACTTTGCTAACCTATAAAACTTACGACCTGGATCATGAGACCATGATAACCCAAAAGAAAGCAAATCAAAAAACAATTATGAAGTCCGATTCCCAATCAATCCAATATTGAATATGAAAATTAATTAAAAAAACTAAAAATAACTCGAGTTAACACAACTCACTTGCAAAACTTGCAATTTAAATCATAAGACCAAAATAACTCCATAGAAAGCAAATCAAAATAAATTATGAAGTTCAATACCTTATAATTTCAATGTTGGAGGATGAAATCAAAAAATAATTGAAATTAAAAAAAAATCCTCAAGATTTTTTAGGATCAAATGAAAAAAACCCTAATATTTTATTATTTATTGCTACAATTAAATGACAAGTCATTTTAGCATATGTTAATAATAATAATAATATGCAAGTTTTTTAACAATACCAATTTTAAGGGGAAAATGGCATTATTCTCATTTTATAATTTATTATTTCACTCCATATTTGTTACAAATTATATTGATAGACTACATTAATCCTTGTTTTTAATAAAATTATGGAGTGTTTTTTTTATATATAACTAAAATGTTACTGAAATGTTGTTTTTTAATTTATTAAAATTAAAAATTAATTCAAAGAAAAAAAAAGGAGTAAATAAAAATTAAAGCTCTTAAAATCTTGCTGACTTTATTAAATTTTTCTAAATGAATATTTTATTCGGTAGATAATGTCTAGAACAAAACAAATATATATAATATGACAAAAAAATCAATAAATTAATTTTGTAATAGGTGATGAAAGAAAAAAAATTAAAAAAATTACAATCATGATTATAAAAATAAAGAATTTACTCTTTTAGTTATATTTTCTAGATCTAAATACAGAACCAAAATTTAATATGTCATCATTTATGAAAATATAATTAGGGGTACTTTGATTTATCTGAATAATATTTATAGAGTGAGAATAATAAATTATGAGGTGAGAATAACACCAACTAAAAAAGATCTATGGTAAAAGACAATAGAAAAAAAATAGGAAAAAAAAATCTTATAACCATGACAATATGAATTTTGCACAGGGCATTTATTCTGTTAAAAATATAGGCATGTTTCATCAGAAATGTATCAACTGAAAACATAAAACTGATTAGCTTTTCCCTACACAAAGACTCAGAAATTACAATACACATAGGACTAAACTATTCTGAGGCCGCGGCGAGCTTCACAAAAACTCTGAAGCGTGATGTTCAACTTTCTAGGAACATTTCTATGGCATTCAGCTCTCGAAATCATAACTCAAGAGAGTGAAAAAGAAGGGAGCTATATACGTAGGGATGTTATGAAAGTGGAGGGGAAAATGTCCATCATGCTAGTCGAAGATTTGTTTTGGCCATAGCTGCTTCCATTTTGATATCTCTTCCTCTTTGTAAAGCTTTCTAATTCCTCCATAGAAACCGTCAGCTTCATTACCTACTTCCCTGTGGTCCTTCCTGTTTACTATCGTCTGTCTCCATCGAGAGCCAGGGGTGTATTGGCTGAACTCCAGTACCACTGTATCTGTTAGCAAGACTTCATGTTAGCAAATTGAGAGAGTGCTGCAACATGATGAATAATGAGGAGAGCTTCTAATGTTCATGCTTGATCACTCTAAAAATTGAAATTGTTCCATATCATGCGTGTCTCTGATTGAAAATGATGCGTATATGAAAGACATCAACATCCAAAGAAACCGGAATATTTGTATTCAAAGGTCTTACATCCTAGACTCATCAAACTTTGCGCACCGCAAGACGTGGTGCGGATTAAAGTGTCTCACTTTCTTGCTTTCAGAGCGGCAATTTGTTAAATGAAAACCATTAACCATGAACTAAACATTAATACGACAGCTAGCCAGAGCTGGAGTAGTGCAATCATACTTGAGTATACCTTTGAATTTTCATCTTTTGCTTTCACAAGATGTAAGACTAAATGAATGATCAATTGATAATGCTGAAAGGTTTTATTCCACTTGAATGATCCTTTTTTTTTTAAAAAAAAAATTGTCGATGTTGTCTGTAGATCAAAGACCTGCTGTTTTTGTTTTGTTATGACTGTTTGTTCTGTAATCTATTTTGGGTTGCGTACTTCGACTTGTTGTATGTCATTATTGAATTGGCTTCTTGAATTCATCAAGAAAAGATGCTGGATAGAGATTGATGGGTAAAGGGATGATAAAGTAATGAGGAAAGTGGGGATTTGATAATGCATCATGCACATGTTTTGTCGCTCACTTTTGAAGAAAAGTGTACATTTTAGAAGTGGCCTAACTGCTGTTCAGCTTGCTTGAACCACTCAAGCTCACTAGCCCGACAAAGCTGAGTAATGAGAGGACAAGTTCCCAACACATTGAGGATAAGAAAGATTGGAATTCCTATAGCATTTGTTCTTTATAAAAGAGGGCAAAGGCAACAAATGAAGTACCTAGACTTTGTAGATTTACACATCAAGACTAATCTGTTACTTCAAAAATGGAAAGAGTAAAATTCCATGAATCTCTACTGTATCAATGGTGAATGAAAAAGGTCAAGAAAAGGATAATTTTACAGTTTCTGATGATCCGCTCACCACTGTATCGGCAACGGCAGCGATTTTCATTCCCATCACATAATTCCTGATGCCCCACAACAGCATACCACCAACCTGCTCATTTTGCAAAAGATCATTTTAATGTATACCCACAAGTAATACAGCAATTCATGACCAATTTCAAGACAGAAACTCAGATGCAGAAACTAAAGCAAATTGAAGCTAAAATATCCCAACTCACGAGCAGAAAATTTTGAAGATATTCAAAATCTCATAAGGGATTGAAGCATGGTTCTAGGAAAATAATGCAGCCTGAACCAAAGGTAGAAACTTGATCAACTCCGAAGGCGATAAATTTTTAGGATCGACAACATACCGTAAGGGAATTCTTTGCTTCTCCTCCACTGGATCTCAATGTGATCACCAGGTTTCAAGTCATTCAAACAATCAGAAGTATGAAGAACATGTGCAGGAGTTTCAACTGGTGGTGCTCTGAGCCTATCCCAGTGTATGCTCTCTTCTATTGTTCGCCGTGCAAAAGGAGAATACCTGCAATTAAAAATACCCTATGAGTTTCAGCAGACGGCCCTGCCTTACACATGAGCTGATCAAGTACAAAAGCACAATTTCAACACAAATTACTTCTCATATGACAATAAAATATTCTCAGCTATATTAGCTGCTGCAGTTCAATGTGCAGAAGAATTTGGCATGGGTTAAAAACTCCCAATGCTGAAAGTTTTAAGATTCATCAAAGCTTGATAAAATGATTTAATGCTCGTTAGAAAAGATAAAAAGTTTCAGATTCCGATCCGAGTTCTCTCTCCATACCTTGCCTGAAAGGTGTCTGTCTTGGAATCATAGCTAAGTTGTGCATCATAACATGATAGCATAAATCCAACATGTCCATTCTGAAACCAAACACAGACAGAATCTCATTGAATTTTCCAAAAAACAAAATTAATAAAGAGAATTGTCATGAACACACAACCACAGTCATCATCTCATCAATTTGAAGATGCAAAATTAAGATCAAGAACAGGTCTTTTCCGGTCCTTACCTCACGATTATAAACCTGCGCTGGAAACCAAAACTTGCCACTTTCAAGAGAGAGATATAAAGCCATGATTGAATCAACTGGTAAACAAGTTGTGGGCTTGTTTCTACTTTCACACCGAGGTTTATACCAGGAAAAAGGCCACATACTCATAAGAGATCCAAAGAAACCCTTTTGATTTCTTTGATCTAAAAAGCTTGGCCTCTTCCTTGAAGTTATATGACATTGCCATTCCTTACAAGCAGCCTCACAAAACACTCTGCCCCATTTGTGCTTCAAATGTTTCTCCCATAAATGATCACTTCTACACCTATCCCTCAGAGAGTTACAAACTCCAGCCATGCTACACAACTCAGCTGGTGAAAGCCTCTCGAGAATGCATTCCAAAGCCAACTCAGGCAAATCCAGAAGAGAAGGGCCCTCCCCCTCCTCCTCCACAATCTCTTGAACTTTTGAACAAAGATTCACCTTCGTCAGTGGCATTTTCAAAGGAACTTGAAACATACTAACAGCAAACCTTCCTTTATTGAACCATGAAACAAGAAAACTTGAAAACCCCTCCCAAAACCAAGGTCCCAACAACAACATCTTCCCCTCACTCTTCATTGGCTTGAAAGAAAATGACTTGAAAAAGAAAATAAAAGAAAAACAAGAAATCAGTAAGAAAAGCATTGGATATGAGAAAATTATCAACTGGGGTGGTTCAAGACTTGTAATACTAAGATAGAGAGTCACAGACTGTGTTAGCTATGAGAAGACAATCGCTAATGAATCACAATATATAGCAAAAATACATCACCATTGACAAGAAAAGGAGTAGAAGTAATATATAAGAAAAGTGATTTTATCTTTGTTTAAACCGACAGATAAATTAAATTTAAGAAAGGGTGGCCATAGTTTGGTAAAATCGAGACAACTTTAAACTATTTGAAGACAGCACACCCGACAATGCTTTGATTGATTGCTGGCAGTTACAACACCACAATGGATAAATAACAACCAACAAGCAAAGGTTGCGGTTGCTTCTTAAAATATGCTACGTTCAGGCATCTACATGCAGTGAATTCCTAATTTCCTACACTTCTGTGGTTAAGGAAAAAATTACAGTTAACTCCTACGTTATCTTTTATTTTTTGTCCATCTTATATTTATTTACCAATACTAAACTTAAGGTATTTTTTCTTATTGATAAGATATATATGAATAACAATGTGAAAATAAATCTACTTGTGCAGGTAAAAAGCCTCGAAATAAATTCCTAGACAACTAAGAGAGAACTAAACTGTACATGTAATGGGAGACAGTTGGAAGTTAAAGAGTGGAAGATTTAGGAAGGAAAAAATAAATAAAGAACAAAATCTAAATCAATACGAAGGTTCATAGAGAGAAAGGTTTGAGACAGTCCCACATGTCAGAATCTATAAGATTTGAGGACATCAAGCGAGAGCAATGTGTACATATACAGGGAATATATATATATATACACACACACACGCGCGCGCGCGCACAGTCACACACACACACACACAGAGGCTGGGAATGGGCCAAACTGTTAGGTGAGAAGGTCGATCACTCGATCCCAAGGCTTGTCGTTTGTCAAAATCACACATACATGAAAAAAAAAACCAGAAAGAAAAGAATATCAAACAGAAGTGGCAAAAACTCCGTGATTGATGAAGATGAGGATGAACTCGAAGTGGTTTAACCAGAGTTTTTATCTCATGACAGCAAAGAGAAGAAAAAAACTTTTCTAAATATATTTTTTATTTATACTATTATCTCAAATTCAAATGTAAAAAAAAAAAACTCAGAAGTGAATAGAGTACGAAAATAAATAATGAACTTATTTTTATTTTATTTTATATGGCAACAAAAGCATCATAATCTTAAAAAGAAAAAAAAAAGGGATGATACAGTTACTTTCACATCCAAGCATAATTGTATAGAATATCACTGCATTTGTATGGAAGATAAAACTTTAAACATATTTGTAAATGAAAAAAATCATGTATAAACATATCGATTCTAAAAAAATCTGGTTTCTCAGAAAAAGCAAGAAAATATTTGTTTTTACTATCTTAGTGATTTCTATTCCAAAACAGGTAACAAGGGCTGAAACCTAAAATCTTCGTAAGCTAAATGGGATCCTCTTTACTTGCATTTACTGCATGAGCCAAGCCAATCCATGGAGGACAGAAATAAGGTTATTTTGCTTTTATGGCATTGAAGTGTAACTTTTTTGCCGGTGGGGGTGATCAGAGGTGAGAATGATCTGTCAGAACACCATAAAAGCCCACCTGAACTCCCACCAAAGTCACAATCGTGTCCTGAATCCTGATTAAAGAATGAGAAAGCGACTGTTTATGTGCACAAACACTGTTTTGTTGAGGTAAAAAATGGGGCAAGCAAGTGGTCGTTAGAAAAGAGATGGGGCCTCACTCCCCACACTTGCCTTGTTCACCATTTATGATGGTTCCAATGAAGATCATCTATACTTCCCTTTTCTTTTAGCTTTTGTGGCTATCATTGACCTGTTAGTCTACTACTATTAAAAAAAAAACTAAAAGGTCTCAGGAAAACTATAACATGGGAGTAAATCTACTATGGATTCAAACAGTATTTTTTGTTATAATCTCCTTATTCTCTTATTTCTTCTCGCGTGATTTGATACCCTCACTAGCTTTTTTTCACTGCACTTGCAGTTTGATCGAAGCTTCGAGTTTTGGTGAGTTGATGTAATTGGTGTGATTGATTGCTTTTTAGAGGGTATATATATATATATATATATATATATATATTAAAAACAATTGTTTAGGGGAATTCATGATATGCGTATATTTATATTATAGCTTTAAATTTTTAGCATTTGAACCTCCTCCTAAAAATATGAGTTTCATTTTCGAGCAACAACAATGGAAGATACAAAAAGAATCTAAAGGAAATAAAAATATTTTTATTTTTTTTAATATTAAATATAAAAAAAACTAGACTCAGTGTTTCACTGTGCAAGTCTGCAGTGAAACGCTGAGCAGTATTCTTTTTTTTTTCTTTTTATCTTTTTGTTTTTTTCTGTTTTTATTTTTTATTTTTTTTCTATGCCTTTATGGTTTTTTTTGTGTTTTTTTCTTTTAATGAACTTTTTTTGTTTAATTTAGTTTGTTAATGTTAATTTTTTTATTTAATTATTAGATTTTCATGACACGGATCCTGGGTTTGACGGGTTAACCTGGTTTGACGAGTTAACTCGAATTTATTTTTTTCTTTTTTTTTAATTAATAACATATACTAAAATTGTTCAGTGTTTCACTGTGCAATCCACATGAAACGCTAAGCTATTTTTTTTTAATTTTGTTTTGTTTTTTTTGTTTTTTGCTTTTTATGCCTTTATGGGTTTTTTTTTTTTGCTTTTTTTTTTGCGTGTTTTTTTTATGAATTTTTTTTGTTTAATTTAGTTTGGTAATGTTAATTTTGTTTTTAGTTATCAAACTTTCATGACACGGATCCCGGGTTTGACGGGTTAACCTGGTTTGACGAGTTAACCCAGAATTTTTTTTTGCTTTTTTTAAAGTTTGACGAGTTAACCCGGAATTTGTTTTTTGCTTTTTTTCTTTTTAATTAATTTTTTTTCATTTAGTTTAGTTTTTTAATGTTAAATTTCTTTCTAATTAATTATCAGACTTTCATGACACGTATCTCGGGCTTGACGGGTTAACCCGTCAATTTGTTTTTATATTTAGTTGTCAAACTTTCATGACGTGAATCCCAGATTTGACGGGTTAACCTGGTTTTAAGGGTTAACCCAGTTAATTCAGATTCTTTTCTTTTTCTTCATTAGTTTTTCTCTTGCTGTTGGTTTTTTTTTCTTTGTTTTTTTTAACTAATCTATTTAATTATCACACTTTTATGATATGACTTTGCAGCTATACTCACATTCAAGGCTCTTGGGTCCGGTGTTGCAGCCAGACTCATTTAAACTTGAGTCATGTAAGTTTAATATTATTATTAATATTATAAATATTACTCTTGGGTCAAACGTTGCAACTAAACTAAAGGTTTTTGAGCATATCTTTGCAGAAAGACCTAACATTCTTAGATCTTAGCATTTTTTGATATTTTTTATGCAAGAAAAAAAATTTAACCCGTGGCGCGTGCCTTTGTTTTTTTTTTTCTCTTTTCCTTTTTAAGCCTTTTACTGTGGATTGCATAGTACAGTCCTCAGTGAAAAAGCTGATGCCTTTAGTTTTTTTTGTCTTTTTTTTAATTATTTTTTAATTTAGTTTCTTAATATTAAAATTTTTCTATATAATTATCAGAATTTCATGACATGGATCTCAGGTTTGATGAGTTAACCCAGTTTATTCAGATTTTTTTTCTTTTTCTTTATTAGTTTTTTTTCTTCTTGTAAGTTTTTTTTTCTCTTTGCTTTTTCCTTTTTAATTTATTTTATTAATAATTAATATTTTTTCTATTTAGTTATCACACTTTCATGATACGAATTTTAGGTTTGACAGGTTAACCTAATTTGGCGGGTTGACCCTGTTGATTCAGATTTTTTTTCTTTTTTCTCATTAGTTTTGTTCTTCCGATTTCATCTTTTAATATTATATGCAGTCCACAGTGAAAAGGCTGAAGCCTTTAGTTTTTATTTTTATTTTTTACTTTTTTTATGCTTTCACTGTGAACTGCACAGTGCAGTCCACGGTGAAAAGACTGATACCTTCTTTTTTTTTCTTTTTAATTAATTTTTTTATTTAGTTTGTTGATATTAATTTTTTTTTTCTATTTAGTTATCAAACTTTCATGACATGGATCTCAGGTTTGACGGGTTAACCCAGTTAATTTAGATTTTTTTTCTTTTTCTTTATTAGTTTTTTTCTTCTTATAAGTTTTTTTTTCTTTTATTGTTTCTTTTTATTTAATATTTTTTTATTTAATTTAGTTCATCAATATTAAATTTTTTTTCTATTTACTTATCTACTGATGCTTTTAGTTTTTTTTGTCTTTTTGTTTTTTTGCTATTTTTATATCTTTAACTGTAGACTGCATATTG
>Ga0325410_1001921_pt1 | contig 23218 bp, 10 predicted proteins | sample PopdelMetagenome_16_FD_206182 | JGI IMG/M metagenome (GOLD analysis project Ga0325410, IMG submission 206182) | Populus deltoides microbial communities from Bellville, Georgia, United States - Xylem-PdIQD-R3 | ecosystem: Host-associated > Plants > Phyllosphere > Stem > Wood/Secondary xylem...
TTAGATTTTGATATCTTAGTTTGAGTTTTGAGTTTTGATGTTTTACAAATAATTTAAATAAATTAGTAGCAATTCATATTATTTAAGGATCAAACGAGAGTAATAGAATATTTGAAAGTGTGGTAATGGTTGTTTTTTAAAGTGTTTTTCACTCGAAAAAGTATTAAAATAATTTTTTTAATTTTTTTTTAATGTTATTACATCAAAAATCTCAAAATTCAAATTAAAAAATTCAAATTTTAATAATAAAAAAAAAACTTTTAAATGGTGCCTAAAGAAAAGAAAAAAAAACAGAGAGAGGGAAAAGCCCAAAACTTTAAACTAATGTAAAACTCTTAAAGCATAAACAAAGCCCAAAATAAATTCTTAGATCACAAATCAAAGCTCAAAGGCCTAATCAAAACCAAACCTAAAATACCAAAACTTTAAACTAATGCTTATTGAAGTAATATGCCAAATCAAAAGAATATATACGAGTAGCTCATGGACAATACAAGTCACCATGTTTGCTTTCTTCAACAAGGACACATGCAGTGTTAGGTATATCATGGCTCTTAAAGAAGCTAGAAGATGAAGACTACTTTTATTTGATTTGAGAGGGGCGATAGTAAGAAGAGGCTAATTTTAGAACCAGTTTCCTAGCCATGGATTACCGTTGATAAGCTTAAAGCTTTAAATAAACCCAGTCTTAACATCAAACTATATTTGAGCCCTTTTTTTTTTTTTTTGTTCTTTAGAATCCATACTAAAATTCCTTTCAAGCGTACGTAGGCAATGGTCTTCGTAGGCTAGAAAATGAAACATTTTCATACTTGTTTTGTTAGCACACATCACGGCATCTGCTCTTATAAGTCAGTAAAGATAGTGGAAATGGCTAAAACCAGCAAATCAAAACTGCTCTTACGTGACAAAGAATCAGCTACAGTGCTCTTTTTTCCCCTTATTGTAAACAATTTTGTAATCCAACTCTAAGAGCTTTACTAATCAAGTACAGTTGCTAGGAAGAGTAGCCTTTTCTCTAACAGGATTGAGTCTTTAATGATCCATATTAATGATGAAATGATTTAACACTAGATAATGATGCCACTTTTTGATAGCATGCATCACGACAAGCAACTCTTTCACACAGACTGATGATAATTGATGCCTATAAGAAAGACCTTTACTGATTTAGGTTATGGGTTGCCTTCTTGCATGAGGACTGCACCAATATTCATTCCATATGCATCAGTCTCCACTATAAAAGGTTTTTCATACTCAAGCAAAACTAAAATAGGGGCTATCACCATTGCTTTTTTTTTTTCAGAAGTAATGTGAGCTTTGGAATTGCATATAAATTGTTCTTTTTTAAGCAAGTTAGTCAATGGTAGACTTAGAACCCTGTATTTTCTATTAAGCCTCTTGTAATATCCTATAAGGCCTGAGAAACCTTGCAGCTGCTTCAATGTTTTCAAGAGAGGCCATAGCTGGATTCTTGATACCATTTTTGGGTCAGTTGACACTTTCTTCTTACTAATGTAAGGTGTAATTATCGATCTAGCTTATAAAGAGTAGTCTTCCACATTTGTAACATAACACACAAATGACCCAAATGCTCATCAACATGTTTACTGAGAACTAAAATGTCATCAGAAATACAAGAACAAAATTTAGAAGGTACTACGAGTGTAATTCATGAGGTTATAAAATGTAGATATAACATTTGTTAATGCAAAAGTATTCTTTGATACTCATGTGTTCTGAAGTTAATTTTAGAGATATCAGATTGATGCATTTTAATTTAGTGATACCTAACCTAATGTTCAATTTGGAACACACCACAATCCTCTTCAACTCGTCTAACAGCTCGTCAATGATAGATATATGGTATTTTTCTTTAATTCTATGTTTGTTCAACACCCTATAATCAATAAATATTCTCCAAGAGTTATCTTTTCTTTTTCCTAATATTATTAGAGAAGAGAAATGACTAAATCTAGAATGAATTGTACCTAGATTAAGCATCTCCTACACCAGTCTTTCAATAACATCTTTCTACAAGTTTAGATATCAATAAAGTTTTAGGTTCAACAAAGATGTGCCTTCCTTCAATATAATACTATGATCTTGAAACCTATGAGGTGCTAGCTTTTTTATAAATTGCCAAAAACATTTTGATACTCTAGTATAACTCTACAAATCCCTTCCCCACAAACATGTCACCTTCTGATTCTCATTATTTGCACATATTTTACGTAGCATTTAGCCTTTAGAAGCTCTCTAATTCTCATATATATATATATATATATATATATATATATATATATATAGGGGGAGAATAAATGTGAACATCATCTTATAACCCTTTTCTGCAATTATTTTCCCATTCTCACTTATTCCATCATTTTAATCTCCGCACTACTAGTATTCATAAACATAAATTTCTTATCTTCTACCATGAGTCTTATTAATGGGTAGTCATTGCACCTCCAATATAATACCATAACACCCCTAAATCAATAATTAACTTGTCTCGTGTAAACTTGTCATCTTGTATTTTTCCCACAATAACCCTTTAAAATAAAGATCTTTCTTATCAATTTTTTTTTTACATTTATAAGATCCAAGGAACATAAGTAAACACTTTAATCTTTCAGTTATTTTGTCATTCATAAAGTTATATGTATTGCCCGAATTGATGAGGATATACATGTTATTTCAACCCACCTTCCTATAGACCTTCATGGTTTGAAAGTGATATTTCTAAATAATGCATAAGTGGATATAAAAAGATTATTTCTTCAAAATGAGTTACTACACCCTCTACCCAACCATCCATCATATCTTTTTTCCCCTTTCTACATAAAATTCTTTTTTTCTTTTGTATTTATAATTCGGAGTATAAGTTTCTTGCACTAATAACATTGAGCTTTTTTCTTTTTTTTGTCATTGTTTCAAATTCCATTGTTGTGTAAACGGCTTTGAGACAATTTACTTGTGACAAGTTGAATTAGGCTCTAGTTGAGTGTGGTGAGATTTAAGTAGTAAGAATGTTAAATATTTTGGTGTTAGGGTAAAGCAGAGATGAGTTTTTTATGATTTACTTTAAAAACTCATACTTTGCCAATTATATAGCATCATTGAGATCATTAGGCTTCCTTTTTTTCATAGCATATTGCCATTATGACTTAAACCCTAATGAATTTGTAAAAACTTTAGATTGGATTTGGCTTTATATTTGAACTTCATATTCTCTGTAAATAAAGTCTCTTATTGAAATAGAAGACCCTTATATACTTTATTTAATAAACTGTAGAAGGAAAATAAGTTCATTGAAGAGAAGGAGAATGAAGAGTGTAAGGCAGTGTATGTTTGTTCTTGTATGAACTCGTGGTTGTTCTTTTTAAGTGAACTTTTATGTCTACCTAGTGACCCAAGATATTGATACACCTTGATCACATGAGCTTATCTCGTAGAGAGTAGAATAATGATGGAGAATAATTACTTTTTCTTATAGGTAACTTGAAAAAATTATTGTTGGTTATTGTGCCTTGTTGTTTTATTGGTGGATAAGTTAATGTCAATGAGTAATTGGCTATAACCGTTGGTGCTCTTTTAGAAAACAAGTTAGCAAATATAGCTATTAGTGAGAAAAGTATGAGTTATATTGATAGTTTCTGTGTAAGTATAGGAGAGTTCAATGATGTACTTTCTTAGAAGTCATAACTCTGCATTGTGGTATATGTCAATGTTGGGCTTTGGTGGATCGAGTCGAAAAATATAGCAGGTAGCCCAACAAGCCAGTCCTATCTTAAAAATAGATAGCTTTTTATTCTTTTAATGGACATGTCAGTATTTCTTCTAATTTTGTATCATCATTACCCCCTAGTCTTTCAAATATTCATGTCTGAAAAATTAACCAATAAAAGAGAGAGAGAAAACTCTTATTGTCTTATGCATGTCATGTTAGCTTTTTACAACTGTTGTTTACATGGCATACAAGAGAGATAAGAATTTGGTTGGCTAGTTTGCTCCTTGTAGGATGGTGAACACCTTTATTTGAGATGGAGAACGCTTTATGATCATGGTAAAGCGTTATGTGTAGAGACCTTTCATGGATATATAGATATTTCATTAAAGACATAACGATTTTGTATGAAAATTTCATCGAAGACATGAAGAATTCATTGAAGATAGGGAGTTATAGAGAGTTTATTGGAGATGTGGAGATTTTATAGTGGAGATATTGAGAAAGACTATTGCTATTATTAAAAAAAAATTAAAAATATTTTCTCTAAAATTAGAGGTATAATTTATAAATATTATCTAATCTTAGTCGATGTATCATATGATATGTCGATCTTTTTCTCTTTCTGTTCAAGTTTCATTTTCTTTCTTATAAATTGTTAAAGGTAACCTCTAATGATCAATATTTTTATCTTTTTTCATTACTTTTTTTTTTTTACTTTTAGAAGAGTTTGGTCGAGAAAAGTGTATAATAGTTCATATAAGAAATAATTTTAAACTCTACTAATTAGGACTTCAATGGTATTAAACTCGAGTAGACTTTTCATATTGAGCATATCCTTATTAAACCTCTAATGATATGCTATGATGCTTTCATCTTGTTGTTGTGTGATGGAAAAGAGCCTAGTTGTGCTCTTTTTAGCTAGTATACTTATATTGAAACGGGAGATGCGTTTGGTCTAGCGATTATGAAATCTAATGATAGAGTCTGACTCTAGGCTGTATATCATGCTTGAGCAAATCCATGGTTTGTTAGTTTATGTTTTGAGTGTTTAAACATGTTTTAGAATGTTGCTCGAACACATTGGAATCAATTTTCATAATGAAAAAACAAAGGATAACCTAAGATTACCTAAAGAGGTCATTCCGCCATTTATGCTTGAACGAGGGGTTTCGCCCAAATAAGAATGGTGCAGGATTGAATTGTTATGTAATGAATTTGCGTGATTGTTAAAGTGTATATCAATGTATTAATATTGGTAAATTAAGAAAGAAATTGGAAGGAAATCCAAGGTTGGGGAACTTGACAAGATTTGGTCACATAATGAAAAAGATATAAAAATAGGTTTTTGTATTATGATTCGTTGTATTGATTTATGTTAAAACTTGAATTCAAACCCATTAAAACAATTTTAGAATGATGAAATTGGAATGAATGTCTTGAAAACATAAATGTTAATTTTTTGCCACTAATACTTGATAAAAAGGAAAGGAATGATAGGAAATGTCAGTCTAAGTGAAAGTGTGCTAACGACCAACATTATATAGCGATGTAACTTAGGTAAAAAGGGTTAGGTTAATGAACTCATATATCTAAGAAAAAAAATGGTATGTTAAGTATAAAAATTTGGATACATCAATGTTAGCTGATGTGTTTGAATGCTTTGTTATTCATTATTGTGTGAATAAAGGAACGTATATTAAGTAAATGGTAGATTTGGACCCTATGATATTTGAAAACTAAGGGTGAACATTAAATCCTATGATTTTCTTTGTTATTGATTTATAAACATGAGTTAAATGGGATTCAAAATTAGATTCCTAGGTCATATTGATGTGGTTATAATGGATTATAATCTTGTTGATACAAGGAAGACAGCTAGAGTTGGACAATAAATTAGAACACCAGGACATAATGAAGCTTCAGGTAGGTCTTCAACACCTTGACTCTCAGAATTTAAACTATCATTTAAGCAGTTATTTCTAGTAGCATCGTTTTTTAATAATGAAATAATCATGTTGTGAAAAGAACAAGTTAATGAATATTAGGAAATGCAAAGTATACATTGGTTATGATACGAGATATTGAAAGACAATATTTATATGGGTGTTTAATGTGGAAGGTCAGAACAAGATAATTAAGGTTGTAATCAAAATAGTATAAATATGGCATGTTAATGGAAGTGAAAAAAGGCATTGATTTCTAAAATCAAAATGTATACATACATGATGAAGTGAAATCGTGTATTCACAATATGAATATTGGATTCTGGAAGTGAAATGTCACACTTAGTAGTCCAAAATTAAGCATTTTGAATGGGTAGTATTGCATTTGATTATAAAAGTTAGCATTTTGAATGGGCGGTATTGCATTTGGTTGTACAAGAGAGTATACATAAAAGAATGGTTGTGCAGGGTATTTGAAATGGATAATAAAAATGCAATATCATTATTCATATATGGATTTGAGATAAAAGAATTGTATAAGTGTAAATACAATAAGTTATTGGGTAAATTGTGAGGTGAATATGAAGGGTTTCGGGTAAAGGTAACCTAGTGAGATATGTAAGGTGTTATGATGAATATGATTTTGGTTGAAGTGAAATAATGTATTGGGTATGTTACTAAGAAACACATGGAGAACTTAAAATGAGAGGTTTAAGAGTAATGTTAGATTAGTCTACCACTATATGGAGATTAATCAGTGGTTATCAATGAGTGACATTGTTTGATTAGTCTGCCAAGATATGGAGACTCATGGCATCAGTGGTTATTAATGACTGACATTATTTAGTTAGTTTGACATGTTGTGGAGACTAATGACATCAATGGCAACTGAAGACCGACATTGTTTGATCTACTTAACCAGGTAATTAGAGGCCAGAGTTATCAAGACCCTCGTTATATAGATGAATGGTAGTTACTAAAAGTGTAAATAGGCTAATGGATGATCAATTAACTCAAAGATAATGTGATGGATGTCATTATGAGTAGCATCCATGGAAAGAAAAACTGTATAGTGATGGCAGCACACTATAGGGAAGTTAAGAAATTTTAGGGAAAAGAATATGAGAATTTGAGGGTCATTATGATAGCTTATGTTAAGTTAGGAATTTGATATGAAGACCAAAAAATGAAAAGTATTGGACTATTGAGAGATTCTGGATGCATGAAAGTGAAGGCTTGTATGTTGGGTTACATGTTTAAGTAAAGTCACATGTTGCATGGAAATAGATGAATATCATTAGAGTATGTGCAAGGTTTAGACCTTACACAATGTGCATTAATGATGATAATCCTTTTTAATTGGGTTGACAATGTGAAAATGAGTAAAAATCTCAATAGAATCCTAATAATAATTATGATGTAATCTGTCTCTCTAAGAGGATCACAGCTCCTTAAATAAAACTAAAAAAATCAATCTAAACAAACTCAAAAATTAGAAAATAAAAGAAAATAAAAAAGTCCAAAACAAACTAGGAAAAAAAATTTTCAATCTCAATATTTGATTTCCTCAACTAAATAGAAAAAAAATAAAAACACTATAAACAAAAATATTTTCTTAAATTAAATAGAAAATTACAATAACTAATAAAAGTAATTTCTCTAAAAATCTTCTTACATCGTATTGTGAGAAAACAATCTCTCATATTATATTAATCTAAATATAGACAATTTACATAAAACTTGTTGAAAAAAGAATTATTTTTTCTAATTGTTCTAAAAGAAACTCTAATTGTTAAAAAAAGATATATAGCAAATAAAAAGGACTAATGTTGAATCTTTAACAGCAGTAATACAGCGACAAAAGGAAACAGAATAGAAAAATAATTGGTGCAAGTGGGTCATCGAGTGCACGTGGCAAGTGACCATAGGCTCAGGTGACACCAACCCTCCAATGAAGAAAAAAATAATCCTATTTTGGTATAGATTCTGAAGAAGTGGTCCCTCAAGTTTTCTGTCGGATCGAAAAGGTTACAAATACTCCTTCCAATATCGAATATTCAATTATCTTAATTAATATTAATTTAATTAATAATCTTAAAACTATAATTTTGTAGATCCTAGACTTGGTTTCTTAATTCCACTTTCGTTTGTTTTATGCATATTTGTGAAATTGCAATTCATATGGCTCCTTTTTCTTCATTATCTCTCTGCCTTGTTCAACAAAGTTCCTTTCAACAATGGCTGCTCATGGTAAAATGCCCTTCTTCTTTTTTCAAGAATCACTTCTTTTTATTTTATCTGATTTCTTTGTTACTCTTTCTGTCTTTGGCACTCGTTTTTTAGGATATTGTAGGTGTATATGTGCGTGCATTGTGTTGAGATTGGACTTATATTGGTTTTTGTTTGTGGGTTTGATGGTGGAAGAACGCGAGATTCAAAAGAAATATTGGATGGATAACATTTCTGTTTTGAGTGTGAATGCCATGATGCTTGACTCCAAAGCATCTGAACTTGACAAGGAAGAAAGACCTGAGATACTTTCTCTGCTTCCACCCTATGAAGGAAAAACAGTTTTGGAACTTGGAGCTGGTATTGGCCGCTTCACTGGGGAATTGGCACAGGAGGCCAGCCAGGTTGTGGCTCTGGACTTCATTGAGAGTGCCATAAAAAAGGTGACTGTGGTCCTCCATATTCACCAAGAGCTTTTTGTTTGTGCTTGCTGAACTGGGCGTCTAATGTTTTTTGCAATATTTCTGTTTGAGTTTTATCTGATTTTTTTTCCCATCTGTCGAATCTTCTGTTTGCAGAATGAAAATATTAATGGACACTATAAGAATGTCAAGTTTATGTGCGCTGATGTGACATCCCCAGATCTGAATTTTTCAGAGGGATCGGTGGATTTGATATTCTCAAATTGGCTTCTCATGTATCTTTCCGACAAGGAGGTGAACAGACTTGATACTTATTCCTGCTTGTCTTGCTTAATTGTTGTATTGCTTACAGATTTGTTAGTAATTCATCTTAAGGCTTCTTGGAATCAGTGGTCAGTGCTTTGATGATCTTATTGGAGTCTGTCACATACATTTGATGAAAGCTTGGTATGATTATGACTGTTGTTGCATCAATCTTTAAGTGAAATGCCCATAAATATCATGTGATTTTTATTTTCTCGATGCCTTCAACTGTTTGTTTTGAAACAATTATGAGAAATGCTTCCAAATCTTCTTTTACCAGACCTTGCTCTTCTGGGACCATAAATATGCAACACTCCTTCACCCTTGTAAATTAGGGAGATAATAGAATGCAAATATCTTCTTATTGACCTTTTGCAACGAAAATGGTACTCCTAATGCGGATAATCATTACATATCGACAATAAGATCTGACCTCATGGATGTTGTCATGTGTTTCGTACATGAATTTTATAAAGAACCTGCATTTTATAAAGAACCTGCATGTTATTGTTGGCTTATAAAACAAATATATTTGATAGTAGTATAATTATAAATTGGTGTTAGATAAGTAATAAAAACTAAAGGTATGATGAAGTTAATATTTCATGACAGAAAAAACAATTGTGTTGATGATCAAAACTTAAAGACTGAACAAAATAATTTGTAACAATCCACAGTATTTTGGAAGGAAAGATACAGTGTTTTCGCCACATGATTTAGCTTTTCTGTTAATAAAAACAAAAAAATTATAAAACTAAATTCTCTACCAACTTAATATTAAAAAAAAACCAACAAAGATAATTTTGGAAGGAAAAAAACCAATGAGGAAAAACGTTGCAGCAATTGACAATGTTTTGTGAGGAAAACTATAGTGCTTTCCCCAATAAAATAAAATAAAAAACCATTTAGAGAAATATTATAGCAATCCATGGTGTTTTATGAGAAAAACTATAATGTTTTTCCCATATGATTTAGCTTTATTATAATTATAATTCTTAACCAACTCAATATTAAAAAAAATTGTCAAAGATAATTTTGGAAAAAAATCATAAAAAAATCATATGGGAAAACACTGCAACAATTCACAGTGTTTTAAAGAAAAAAATTACAAAATTTAATTCTTAATCAGCTTAATATTAAAAAAATTAAATCGACAGAGACAATTTTAAAAAAAAATAACAAAAAAAACACCAAAAAAAAGGGGAAAAAATCATGTTGGAAACACTGTAGCAATTCATAGTGTTTTGTGATGAAAGCTACAGTGTTTTCCCATATGATTTATCCTTATTTGTAAGGACTTATAATTGTAATTCTCAACAATGTTTTGTGAAGAAAGCTACAGTGCTTTCTCCACATGATTTAACTTTATTACAAAGTTAAATTCTTAACCAACTCAATATTAAAAAAAAAAATGGACAAAGATAATTTTGGAAAAAAATCATAAAAAAATCATATGGGAAAACACTGCAACAATTCACAGTGTTTTAAAGAAAAAAATTATAAAGTTTAATTCTTAATCAGCTCAATATTAAAAAAATTAAATCGACAGAGACAATTTTAGAATAAAAAATAACAAAAAAAAACACCAAAAAAAAGGGGAAAAAATCATGTTGGAAACACTGTAGCAATTCATAGTGTTTTGTGATGAAAGCTACAGTGTTTTCCCATATGATTTATCCTTATTTGTAAGGACTTGTAATTGTAATTCTCAACAATGTTTTGTGAAGAAAGCTACAGTGCTTTCTCCACATGATTTAACTTTATTACAAAGTTAAATTCTAACCAACTCAATATTAAAAAAAAAATCGACGAAGATAATTTTGGAAAAAAATATTACAAAAAAAGAAAACACGAAAGAAACTGGAAAAAAACCATGTAAGGAAAAACTTGTATTTACTTATAATTGCAATTCTTAACCAGCTTAATATTTAAAAAATAAAATTGACAAAGACAACTTTAGAGAAAAACATAACAAAACAGAAAAAAATCATATGGGAAAAAACACTATAGCAATCCACAGTAATTTGCGAGGAAAGTTACAGTGCTTTCCTCACATAATGTAACTTTAATTTTTAACTAGCTTAATATTAAAAAATAAAATAAAATAAAAGATAATTTCGAAGAAAATTATAAAAAAACAAAAAAAATACCTTGCGGAGAAACACCGTAGCAATCAACGATGTTTTAAAGAAAAAAATTACAAAACTAAAATCTCAATCAGCTCAATATAAAAAAAATTGATAAATATAATTTTAAAAAATAAAAAAAATAAAATAGAAAAATTATGTGGGAAAACACTGTAGCAATCCACAGTATTTTAAAGGGAAAAAATTACAAAGCGAAATTTTTAACCAACTTAATATTTAAAAAGTAAAATCAACAAAGATAATTTTGAAAAAAAAAAGGATAGTAATTTTGGAAAAAAAATAAACAAAAAAAAAGGGAAAGTTGGAAAAAAAAAGTTGAAAAAAAGAGAGAAATGCATTGTGGATTATTATTGTAATCCACAGTGCATTTAGGTGTGGGGAAACAGTGATTTCCCCACACCTTTTAGTTTTATATACTAGTTACATGACCCGCGCGATCCCGCGGGTTAATTTTTTTGTATAAAAAATATCAAAAAAAGTTAAAATCTAAAAATGTTATTTCTTTCTACAAAGTTATACCCAAAAGTCTTGGGTTTGGCTGCAACATTTGACCTAAGAATAATATTTATAATATTAATAATAACATCAAACTTGCATGACTCAAATTTAAGTGGGTCTGACTGCAATACCAAACCCAATAGCCTTGGATGTGGGTTTGACTGTAAGGTTGTGTCATAAAAGTGTGATAATCAAATAGATTAATTAAAAAGAAAAAAACCAACAGGAAGAAAAAAAACTAATGAAGAAAAAGAAATTTTTTTTGAATTAACTGGGTTAACCCTTCAAACCAGGTTAACCTGTCAAACCTTGGATTTATGTCGTAAAAGTTTGATAACTAAATAGAAAAAAAATTGACGAGTTAACCCAGAATTAATTGGGTTAACTCGTGAAAACAGGTTAACCCATCAAATCCGGGATCCATGGCATGAAAATTTGATAACTAAATAGAAAAAAAAATTAACATTAACAAACTAAATTAAACGAAAAAAATTAACTAAAAAGGAAAAAAAACAAAAAACATCAATCTTTTCATTGTGAACTACATTATGCAATCCACAGTCAAAGGCATAACAAAGGCAAAAAAGCAAAAAGAAAAAAAAGAAAAACTAAAGGCATCAGCCGATAATTAAATAGAAAAAAATTTAATATTTATGAACAAAATAAAATAAAATAAAATAATATTAATTAAAAAGAAAAAATAAAGAAGAAAAACTATAAGAAGAAAAAAACTAATGAAGAAAGAGAAAAAAAATCTAAATTAACTCTAAATCAACTAGGTTAACCCTTCAAATCTGGGATTCGTATCATAAAAATCTGATAATTAAATAAAAAAATTAATATTGAAAAAGTAAATTAAAAAAATAATTAAAAACAAAGAAAAAAGCTAAAAAAAAAAAGAAACTAAAAGCATTAGCTTTTTCACTGTGGATTGTGTTGTGCAGTCCACAGTAAAAGGCTTAAAAAGGAAAAAAAAACAAAGGCATACGCCATAGGTTAATTTTTTTTGCTTGCATAAAAAATATCAAAAAAGGCTAAGATCTAAGAGTGTTAGGTTTTTCTGCAAAGATATATTCAAAAGCCTTGGTTCTAACTGCAACGCTTGACCCAAGAGTAATATTTATAATATTAATAATAATATTAAACTTACATGACTCAAGTTTAAGTGAGTTTGACGGCAACACCAGACCCAATAGCTTTGGATGTGGGTCTGACTGCAAGATTGTGTCATAAAAGTGTGATAATTAAATAGATTAACTAAAAAGAAAAAACAAAGAAAAAAACCAATAGGAAGAGAAAAAATTAATGAAGAAAAAGAAAAAAAAATTGAATTAACTGGGTTAACCCGTCAAACTTGGAATTCACGTCATGAAAGTTTGATAAATACATAGAAAAAAAAAATTGACGGGTTAACCCAAAATTAATTGGGCTAACCCGTGAAACCAGGTTAACCCGTCAAACCCGAGATATGTGTCATGAAAGTTTGATAACTAAATAGAAAGAAATTTAAAATTAACAAACTAAACCAAACAAAAAAAATTAATTAAAAAAAAATTTCAGGTTAACTCGTCAAACCAGGTTAACCCGTTAAACCTGAGATCCGTGTCATGAAAGTCTGATAACTAAATAAAAAAAAATTTAACATCAATAAACTAAATTAAATAAAAAAATTATTAAAAGGAAAAAAAAATTGACGGGTTAACACATGAAACCAGGTTAACCCGTGAAACCTGGGATATGTGTCATGAAAGTTTAATAATTAAATAGAAAGAAATCTAACATTAACAAACTAAAATAAACGAAAAAAATTAATTAAAAATAAAAAAAGTAAAAAAAAATTCCGGGTTAACTCGTCATACCATATTAACCTGTTAAACCCGGGATCCGTGTCATGAAAATCTGATAACTAAATAAAAAAAATTTAACATTACCAAACAAAAAATTATTAAAAGAAAAAAAACAAAGAAAGATGCAAAAAAAACCCTAAAGGCATAAAAAATGAAAAACTCAAGTTATTAAAATTCAATTAGCCTTTCAGTGACAAAACTGTTCAAAGTAAAAAAGACAAAAGTGAAGATGGTGTACCTTAAATTACTATGTCAAAGCAATAAACAATTTAATTCTCTGTTTTAAAGTATAGAAGTAATAACCTTGATCGCCTAAATTATTTTATAAGTTAACCAAGCAATTAACACCCAAATGGAAAAATCTTCAACATATTATTATTTTTTATTCTTAAGCATCTTTCATTTCGGAATGTATCTCTTTAAATACCAATTAACATGAGTTTAATCAGTTTTTTTTTTTAAATAAACACATATCACTAAGCATGAGTTCAAGCAATACCTTTTTAAAAAACACATCATCAATCATATATTTTTCAATAAAGCAAAACAATACCCCAAACTCAAGTTATTAAAATTCAATTAGCCTTTCAGTGACAAAACTGTTCAAAGTAGAAAAGACAAAAGTGAAGATGGTGTAGTTGTTTGTCTCAACCAAAGCTTTTTGGTAACACAAATTGTCTAAGAAAATGACAGCGAGAACTGAAATTGCAAGCAAAGCTAGTTCTCTTGATTGCACACAAAATTGAAGGGAAGAAATTAAGGAATAAAGCATCAAGACCAATTGAAAATTAAACAACAAATCCATTCATTTTACGGAACAAATAAATTAATTAAAAAAATTATCATAGAATCAAATGTATCCAGTCAAGTCAAAAACCCTAATTGCAATTAAAAATCAATGTTAAAAGAGATTACAATACGATCTTGTAACGTTTTGGCTTTTTCAGCCACGACTTGATCGGCTTGGTGAACAACAAAGTTGTTCCCTACTTCCACTGCCTTGCTCACATACAGAGAATTGAACACAAACTGATACAACATGCTTGTTTTTCAACGAATGAAAACTTAAGCACAAAAAGAAAATTAAATTGTCCAAGACTGCAAAATATTAAGATTCAAAATATGAGCTGAGCTCTTCCTCTCGAGTCCTTAAAACTAAATTCTTATCCAAGACTGAGTTTATATTATTGGGCTTTTCTTCAAGGTAGAGCTTATGAACAGTTGGAACCGTACATATTGCGTGAGACTTGAGTTTCTAGATTTTCGAGGGGTTTTTTTATATATAGTTAAATCTGAATTTAGTTTTAGATAAATTCAGATTTAGCTATTAATTCAACTTAAGCTCCTTCTACAACAACAAAGATATTTAAACAAATTTAGCGAAAAATAGCTTGAAAGAAAGAACAAAACAACCATGAACCATAACATTGTCTAATAAAAAATAGAGGTATGAAAATACCTTGTTAAACATTCCTTGAAAGTAGATAGCAAAACCAATGGCCTACACAATTAAAGATTGTGAGAAGGTCCATAAAAGGTAAAGCAACCTGTAAAACAAATATTTTCAGATGCATAAATCCACTTATCAGTGAAATTAACACCTAAAATCGAGATGAAAAAAGCCGCAAACAAACTGTTTTTTCTATATCTCAAGTACCAATCAACCTCAAATGCCTCATCTCAAATAACAAATTCATTCATTTCAATTCATAATTTTTTTTTAAAAAATAATTTTTTAATCCAAAACCAGATGGAACAAAAAATACTTACCCTAAATCTCCTGTGTTGTTGATGGAAAATCTTTTTTTTTAGGTGCTAGGCTTCTAGTCCAGGTTATGGAGAGGCGTTTTAACCCCTCTCATCTCAAAAAATACTTACCATTTTAAGAACAGAGTTTGTTTCTATTTCTTTAAGCCCCCTCATTTATATCCCACCAAACACAAATATTAAACGAAACTCTTTGGGGGCTGGGAGTAGGCTAAGGTAATTTTTGTGCTTAGAGAGTCCTTGGGGGCTAATGCTATTAACTTTGATTTGCTGAATGTTTATAGTCAAATGTTATTGGGGCATAAGGATTGGTATATTACTAATAACAAAAAAGACAACAAACAATGTTATAAATAATCGTTCAATAAAAGTAAAAAAAATTAAAGACAACTAAAAGAAGCCAAATCTTAAAAATACAGTAAAGAGACAATGAACAAATCTGGCTTTCACATGAAAGGAAAAGGTTGGAAATAAGCATTGACATGTCTAAACAAACCTCTCAGTACAAAGTTTATAACTTGCAACTCAAATTGATTTGAAACTAAAGCTGAGGAAAAGCATAGAATAATCTTAAAAAACTAACCTTTGTCTTAGTAGAACACGGGGAAAAAGTTAGGAGCCAGCACACCCAAAAGCAGAGCTTGAAGCATTATATATCTTTGCAAGGAAAAGGAAAATACATGCCTACCAACATGATAAAAAGCAACCAACTAGATGTCACAAAACAAAAGTGATTGTTATGACCAGATATGAAATAGAGCTCTTAAAAAATATTCTAACAGGACAACCCATCACCTACCCAAGTCAAAACAAAACTAACAAATCAGCCCCCTCACCTTGTCTCCACATTTCCCGCCCAAGAAAAAATGATCATATATGAAATAGAGTTCTTTAAAAATATTCTAACAGGACAACCCATCACTTACCCAAGTCAGAACTAAGCTAACAAATCAGGCCCCTCACTTTCTCTCTACATTTCCCGCTCAAGAAAAACACTGCACATCACAATGGCGGCAACATGCCAACCTCAACGTGCATTAAATGTGTCAGTTGAAACAACTTAAAACCATACTCCTTTTCTTTTTTCATCAGCATGCTGAACCAACCCACTCTCAACTATCTCAACTGAGACATCCAAATGCATGTCCAGACCTTAATTCTTGGAAAAACAAAAACGTACCAGCACAGAGAAATGCAAGCAGACCAGCCATGTATAAATAAGAATTACAAAAAGCCTTTTAATCCATGCCTAGCCACCTAATAAACAAAGCTTCACTGTCAAGTGATATTTTGTAAAAAAGCAAACTGAAAATTAAATTAATTTTAAAAAAACCAAAACTGGTCAGTCAATCACTGCAATAATATACAAAATCTAACTAAATTACTAATCACAAATAAACTCACCTGCTCTCTCAATCAAATCTAACCAAGTGGGCGTTGTATTTAATATAGCATAATAAGAACACATACAATCCAGAAGAAAGGACTCCTAAAAGCAAGCCAGATTTTTTGGTGGTGGCCATGTCTCTGCAAACTAAAGTCCCTTTCCCTTTTAGCCTAAGCCATCATGAAATCCAGGCCATCATTCACCCTTCATTTCCCGGTCTTTCCTTTTGGGAGCTTCTGTCCACAGACCCTGATTTTTCCACATGCAATTATAATATTTTTCTGTAAGGGCCCAAGCAGCAAGAAAAGGAAGGAGCTAAAATTCCCTGCCAGACAAAGCTCTATAAGGTAAGGAAGAAAATCAGTCTTAACTAAAAGCTTATCGAAGTCACTTACAGATCCGGATCCCATTCTTTTTGAGTGAACGAAGCGCAAGCTCCACCCAGATCTCTTGGTGAGAACTGAAATCCTGATGCAAACTGAGATCTTGGAGTGAAACCAAGACGATGTTCCTCCTGGATAGAGCCACCAGCCAGCCCAGCCTCAAAGCTACACCCAAGCCTGTAGAAGCACACACAGCCGAGAACTAACAACTTAAAAACTCTCATCTCACACGAATAAACCAACAGGGAATAGATATCCATGAACCCCAACTTAGCGCGAGAAAACACCAAAGCGGACCTTCAAGCGATAAGAATTGCTCGAGTCCACAGTAATTAGTATTTTTTTAAAATTTTAATTGAGATGGATCTGGAATTGTGAACGTGCTCTCTGGTTTGTTTTTGAGGTGTTCTCTGATGCGTTTGTATTAGAAAAAACAAAGACATGAAAAGATGTAACCTGAAAAAAAAAAAAACATAAAGATACATGGTAGGGATGCTGCCACGTATCCAATAAAACAAATGAAAAAACAGTGAAAAAAAACTGGCCAAAACTTATCGCAAGAATGAATTTTAAACGTATACAGTGCAATCCACAGTAATTCTAGAGACAATCTATAATGAATCACTGATCTCTTTTAGTTTTTTTTAATAATAAACATCTTTTATGTATTTTTTTCCCTTTCAAGAGAAGTATTTTTTTTCTTATATATGTTGTGATATAATTTATTCCAATTCTCTAAAACTTTTCGTGTTTATTTACATTTTATTCAATCATCTAAAATTAATCTATGCAATATTTATACTAATAAAATTTCTGATTACGCTATGACATTTCAATCAATAGTTCAAATTATAATTCAATTCTTTTAAAAATCATTCCTCAACATACAATACATTATTTCAAAATAATTTCATTCAATTTCATGCAATTATACATCATCAACCTAACTTTCCTCTTTGGCTGGCCACTTGGGTTTTTAAGAACCTTATGTTTTTCTTCATCAATTCCACTAAATTTAATACCCAACACAATATAATCCAACCAAATTTGATCAATTCATTGTCAACTTGTATTTCCCCCCAAAGGTTTCTATATACCCTAACCTAAAATTCATGATTTCTAACTCAAATGTTATTCTAATTGCATGAAATTGCTATGGTAGATCTAGAACTCCTTTCTAGATGTTATTCTAAATCCTTCTTTTTTCCTTGTTGTCGTGATTGTGCAACCCTTCGCCTTTGATTATTTTGCTTCTCTTTCCTTCATAATTAGGTGTTTAGAGGTACGTGTATGTGTTTCTCTTAATTCCTCTCTAATTCCCTTGATTTTCTCTTGGTTTCTCTAAGAATTTTGGTGAAAAATTAAATTTTCCTCTTTCCCTTTTGTTTATGGTTGTTGGGTTGAAGATAAGAAAATCCCCTCATTTTATACTCTTTTCTAGGGTAATTTTTCATTTTTCCCCTCCTTAAACATAATATAAATCCCCCTCTTTTTTATGTCATATTGTTTTTTTGTCATTTTCAATTTCACTTTTGACATAATAATTTAATTTTCTAAAATCTTAATTTAAACTATTTTTTTTGGGTTTAAATTTATTTATTGTTTTAAATTTAGTCTGGAGTTTACATTCTTCCCTCCTTTAAGAAAAATTCATCCTTGAAATTTTAAATTTCCATACTTGTATTCTTGAATAATTCTGGGTATTTATTTTTCATTTCTAACGCTTTTTCCCAAGTGTCCTCGACTTGAGGACTCTTCCATAGCACTTTCACCATATGAATCTTCTTATTCCTCAATTCTTTCTCACTTTGATCTAGAATCCTTATAGGTTTTACATCTATAGTCAAGTCTTTTTTAACTTCCCACGAAACTTGCGGTAATACTCTAAAGGGGTTTATATCAGCCTTTGGTAGCAATGAAACATGAAATAAATCATATATCTTAGCTAAATGTAAAGGTAAGGTTAATTTATATGCCACATGTCCAATTCTTTTCACCACTTCAAAGGGTCCAATATATCTTGGTTTTAGTTTTCCTTTTAGACTAAATTGTAACATATGCTTCCAAGGAGCAATCCTTTAAATATATCATATCTCTAATATTAAACTTAAAAGGTCTTCTTCTAACATTTGCATAATTTTTCTGCTAGTCCTGGGCAACCTTCATCTTGTCACTTATATTTTTTTTATCTTCTCTAAAGTGATTTATACCAATTCCAATCTCATCAACTTCTTATCTCTAATTTCTTCTCAGCAAATAGGGATCCAACATGTTATACTATACAAAGCTTTGTAAGGAGTCATCTCTATGATACACTAGTAACTTGGTTGTGTGCATGGTTTATTTCGTTGGAAAACTAAAATGTTTTTTCTCCAACTTTAATGAAAAACACTAAACCCATTTCTAACATATAAACTTCTAAAATCACAATTACAACAACATGTGGAATATGTCCTACTACTCTCGGTTTAGACCTTTCTTTGATTTTTATTCCATAAATAGAGGTTTATAACTCCAATTTATGAAAGATCCATTTCGTTGAAAAATTAACATCCTTAGCTATAACTCTATTAAGAGATAAATTTTAAATTTCATCATTTTTATGTCTAAAATTTCCCTAGAAATCAAGGGACAAAGTTGTCACATGTTTCATCCATGAATCTTATAATCAATAAAACATCCTATATGTTTTTTTTTCTTTTATGACAAGCATTATATATATATATATATATATATATATATATATATATTGTGATATCATTAATTCTAATTCCTTAAAACTCTTCATGCTTATTTATATTTTATTCAATCATCTAAAATCAATCTATGCAACATTTATATTAACAAAAAAATTTATTACGCTACGACATTTCAATCAAAAATTCAAATTATCATTCAAATCTTTTGGAAAATATTTCCCCCCATAAAATATATTAGTTTACAACAATTTCACTCAATTACATGCAATTATACATCATGAACCTAACTTTCCTTTCTAGCCAGCCACTTCGGTTTTTCTTTATCATGAACCCAACAACTCAATTACATGCAAAATACGTTATGTTTTTCTTCATTAATTCCACTAAATTTAACATCCAATATAACCTAATGTAACCAAACTTGATCAAATCATAGTCAATTTGCATTTTCCCTAAAACTTTTCTATAAATCCTAACCTAAAATTCATGATTTCTACCTCAAATGTTATTTGAATTGAATGAAATTTCTAAAGTAAGTTTGGAACCCCTTCCGACACATTATTCAAGCCTTTAAATATCAACCTGTCAAAAATTTTCTAAATTCTCTTTTTTTCCTTGCTACCGTGACTGTGCAACCCTTCTCCTTTGATTATTTTACTTATCTTTCCTGCTTAATTAGGTGTTTAGAGGTGTGTGTATGCATTTCCCTCAATTCCTCCCTAAATCCCTTGCTTTTCTCTTGGTTTCTTTAAGAATTTTGGTGAAAAAATGAAATTTTCCTCTCTTTCCCTTTTTGTTTACAGCTATCGAGTTGAAGAAAAGAAAACTCACCCCTTTTTATGATTTTTCTAGGTTAATTTACCTTTTTTCCCCTTCTTAAGCTTAATATGAACCCCCCTTTTAATGTCATATTGGTTTTATGTCTATTTCAATTTCACTTTTGACATAATAATTTAATTTTTCTAAATCTTAATTTAATCCATTTTTTATTTACGGCTTAAATTTATTTATTATTTTATTTTTAGTTAGGAGTTTACAAATTTAATCCAATTAAATTAGACATTAAATTTCAATCCCATATCTTATCTTTAGAGAGACGAGTGTGTAGCACTTAATGACAAAATAGAAAATCTTCCACTTATAGGGGATATTGTTCATTCTCAATAGCTCATACAATCATTTATCTTATCTTGCATCAGGATTTTTTTAATGAGGAATACACGAGTGAGACTCAAAGGGAGATCGATTGCGATATCCACTCATGTGGCTAGGACTTGTTGATGAGCGCTCTTCATTGTAGGAGCAGCTCCTTTGGAGGGTTGTAATATGATTGTTCTCATGCCTATATATTTGCACGTCATTCTATATTATTCCTTTAAGGAACTAGAGTTATATATACGAATCCATTGGTGCATGCAATGGTGTTATGTTTTATATTTCTCTTTGAGGAAGTGGAAGGGTACAAAGTTGTTGTTGTTGTTGTTGTTGTTGTTGTTGTATAATTAGAACAACAACACTAAGCACTTTCACTTAATAGGTAATTTGTTGGAGATTTAAAGGGGTTGTAGTACCCATAGTAGAGAGATTAGTTAGTAATACCGCATATTTTTTTATCACTCAATATAACTCCCAACATGTATACCCATGAAAAACAAGGTAAATTATTATTTTTTCTATATATACCATCATTCAATTTCGTCCATAACATATAAAGGATTATCCTATTTATTTTAGTAGAATCTTGGCAGAGTTTGCCTTGTTCGAGGCTCTACCTAAAAAAAATTTCACTTAAAAATTTCCTTTGTAAAGCCATAAAACTCGAACTCTTCCATTTGTACCCTTATGTATACTACCAATTGATTTTATTAGTTCAATGTATCTATTGTATATAAAAGTAAAAAAAATATAAAATAAATATACTTTAAGGTATAATTCATATTATTTATATAAGGACTGAACAAGAAATTTTGGATTTTTAATGAAAAATCACAAACTGATAAATTTTACGCTATCATGTATAGTTTTTAATTTGACTGTCAGATCGGGCTGAGATTTTGCATAGAGTCTCATGATATGTTATACTACCTTATGTTGGGATTTTAGATTTTAGATCAATTGAAGTTTGGAAAGACTTTGCAACTTAGGTTGGAAGCTGGGTAGTTTACGCAAAAAATACAACGGACATTAAATAAAGGGAAAATTGTAAATAAGTATAAAATCAGCCTTTAAAGGCTATTTCCAGCAGTGATGGATGTTTTTAGAGAGAGAAAGCTTCTCTCTTTCATTTTTCTCAAAATTTCCTTAGGAAATTCATTAAAATGAAGGGATTAATTGAGATAATAGAAGAAACGAGAAAAATGAAGGGATTTTTAGCTAGGGTTTGTGAGAAAAAGAGAGAGAGTTTTGGTTGGACAGAAAAAGAAGGAAATCTTAGAGAAAAATGAGAAATAATAGATTGACTTGGTTCAAAACCTTTGATTTTTGTTTTGCAAAAAGAGGTAAAAAAAAACCTTTTTAAGGATTAATTGAAGTTTTAAATATGTTATATTGAATTTGCTTTATGTAAGTCAAGCTTTAATGTGTTGGATTGATTAAAATGAGGCTTTCGGTGTAGTATTATGTTCTTAGGCATGAAAAAATAATAGGTAAGGTGTGAATTGTGAAAGAAAGTTTGAAAGGAAACTATGACCCCACTTGGAACTGGGTTCGGCCTAATAATGAAATAATCGTGCTGTGAAAAGAACAAGTTAATGATTATTTAGAAATGCAAAGTATGCATTAGTTATGATATGGGGTATTAGAAGACAAGATTTATATGGGTGTTTAATGTGAAAGGTCGGAACATGATGATAAAGGGTGTAATTGAATGGGTATAGACTTGGTATGTTAGTGGAAGTGGAAAAAAAGCATTAATTTATAAAATCAAAATGTATGTATATATGATGAAGTGAAATTGTGTATTTATAATATGAACATTGAATTCCGGGAATGAAATATCTCACTTAGTAGTCCAAAATTGGGCTTTTTGAATAGGTAATATTGTATTTGGTAGTAAAAATGATCATTATGAATTGGTAGTATTATATTTGGTTGAACAAGCGAGTATATATAAAAGAATGGATAATAAAAATATAATATTATGATTTATATTTTGATTTAAGACAGAGAAATTGTATAAGTGTAAATATAATAAGATATTAGGTAAATTGTGAGATGAGTATGAAGGGTTTTAAGTTAGGATAACCCAATGAGATATGTAAGGTGTTATGATGAATATGATTTTGGTTGAAGTGGAATGATTTGTTGGATCTATTATTAAAAAACATGTGGAGAACTTGATATGTGAGGTTTAAGAGTAATGTTTAATTAGTCTATCACTATGTGGAGACTAACCGATGATTACCGATGATCGATATTATTTGATTAGTTTGTTAGGGTATGGAGACTAATGCCATTAGTGGTTATTGATGAACTATATTATTTGGTTAGTTTGTCATATTATGGAGACTAATGACATTAATGGTAAGTAATTAATGACATTGTTTGACTAGTCTACTATAGGAGGGCTAGGCCATGAGGCTAACCCGTCGCTCTTTTTTTCTTTATTTTTTCTATAATTCAAAGTTTTTTTACCAGATTCACTTACTGTTCAGTTTTAACATAGTTTTTAAATAATATTATAGATTTTTGTTTAAATCTTAATAATTTAATTTTTAATAATTATGTATCTGATATGAAAATAATATTACTAATAATAAATTATTTATTAAAATTCGATTGAAATAAGTGTTTTTGCTTTAAAATTTTTAAATGGATTATGAACATAATTTTATCACACCTATGACCTTATCTTTCAAATATGG
>Ga0325410_1001923_pt1 | contig 23194 bp, 6 predicted proteins | sample PopdelMetagenome_16_FD_206182 | JGI IMG/M metagenome (GOLD analysis project Ga0325410, IMG submission 206182) | Populus deltoides microbial communities from Bellville, Georgia, United States - Xylem-PdIQD-R3 | ecosystem: Host-associated > Plants > Phyllosphere > Stem > Wood/Secondary xylem...
TCTTCTTCTTCTTCTTCTTCTTCTTCTAGTAGAAATAACTTCTGGTGCAGCATCTTCAGTTTCATTAGCACGTCTTCTTGATATTATTACTGAATTTTTGAGCAAATTCTATGGGGTGTTTTGCGGGTTTTCACAAGCCAATATGGTGGTAGTTGGCTCCCAATCTTCAGGTTCATGATTCTTCTGTTTAAGAATATGGGATAATTCTATCAGTTAACACTTTCCTATTATTGTTTTATACTCTTCAGTTGTATAATAAAGTTTTAATCTGCAGTGCTAGTAAAGAGAAGAAGTCCGATGAAAGCTACTGGGTGGTTGGACTAAATACCAGCATGCTGTTCTGTATTGTTTGCAAGAGGTCTGACATGTTCCCCAGGTAAGCTTGTCGCCTCGCCTCGACTTCTTCTTCATTTCTTTCCAATAATCTCATGAATGATTTTCCTCTCCTGTGCAGGTGATGCCCAAACCATTCCTCCCTCTATTGAATCTTTCATTCCCTGTAGCATCCTCTGATCTAGGAGCAGATGCCCTGGAAAATGAGAACAGCATGCACCTCACACAGGTTAGCTCTCCTCCCCTAAAAATGCCCCCTTTATACTCTTTAAGTGTCAAGCTTGGTTTTTGTTTTTAGAAAAATCTTAGCTCGGTGCTACTTTCAGACTAGTACCGAGGGGGAGTTTATAAAAAGAAAATTGAGAAAAAATGATTTTGTCTTTGTTACTTGACACGATTAAAGAGTTGATATTTTATTTCAAGTACAGGAGTATTAAAATAATAAATAATTCGGTAAGATCGGGATCGATCCACAGGGAGGTTAACTATATAAATTATAAATAATATATATAATTTAACAAAGAGTTAAAGAGATCTTTGAGATGTCAAATTAATATGAGGATTAAACAATGATAAAAAACAATTGTCAAGGTTGGAGGATCCATTAATGGTATTAGAAATAAATATAATATAAACTTTTTTTATTACTCAACTAAAAACCACATACAAATGAGGTTCCAATCGGATGATTTATCCTTAATAGTTCATTATAAATTTTTAACATTATTATATTAATTGTCTTATTTAGTAACACCATACTTTTAAATATTGTCAGGAATTCATGATGCTAACTTATGTTAACAACAAATCAAGTTCCTCTCATAACAACAATGTCAGCCGAAGACTATGAAGGATCAAGCATTTATTGTCACAAGTGTTATACAACACAAATCTAGATTAATCATTTAACAAGCAAGGTATTAAGAATTAGTAAGATAAAAAGATAAGACATATTAATAACAAACTTTCTTGGATATAAACATTGAAGTCTATATTAAGTTTATATTATACATATTCTAACACCATTAGTGAAACCTTTTCACCGTGACAAATTAAACTTAGCTAAACATTACAAAGAAGAGAAACATAAATAAACAAGATAAGAACATAATTATGATATAAGTTAACTAAGTATAGGAAAAGAAATGAAAAGTATAGACAAGAGATTAATATAACATGAAAGAAAACTTGAACATTACAAAGAGAGAAAACAAGAAAATGATCTTGATTTAAAAACCAAGATGCATAAATGTATGGCAAATGCCTCCTTTTATAGGTTAAAAAGAACTATTCATTTGGCAATCAGCTATTGATTTAGTGGCCAACTATTGGCTTAGTGGACTTGGTGGTTTAGGTATGGATTTGTTTTATGGACAAACTAGCACTGCTACAATCCGAATTTAGCAAAGTAGTCTCCATGAAAGTTGTAGGAATCTGTCTCAAATTTCCACCAAAAAGAATGAGTGCATTTGAACTTTTAGAACTCGAGATATGGGTTGAACACTAAATAATGTCTGGGTTGGAGGACAAATTCAGATTTCTCTCTTATTGCTAAGATTTGATCTTCAAAATGGCGGAACTGAGTCTTGGACTCCTCATGAATGTTTTAGGCTTATGTCTTAGCTATCTAGCCATATAAACCATACTTAAATCCAAGATCTACAGCCCTAAATATAACCCAATGACTAAATAGTGTTCCAGTTTGGATTGAACCAACATCTCTTTTCTAAGCTTAACCTGTTCTTTATCCTTTCACTTTTAATAGTTAATCACATCAATCAATCCTTTGAATTATGAGATATGCCTGCATTTACCATAAATTAAAGTTATCTTATATTATCAGACTTGTTATTATAAAAAAAAAATGCTTAAGTTAGGGAATTTAATGATACTTTAAGTATAATATAATGATATAAAGCCTTAATGAGAATGTACTTTTAAGTACTAATCATTCCTCAATCCTTCACCTTCTTGAAGGGCATTTTGGTGTCCCCAAAAAAGCTATTGGAAGGAAGAGAGTGTTGGTTTGGATACCACTGCACTCGGTGATGAAGCTTTCAATTTGGAGGCAACTCAAGAGAAATGCATCCTAAGGAAGCTGATTGCGGAGAATCTATTGTATGGCATTGCTCAGGTGCTAAAAACAAATGTTAAATGTATGGAAGAGGTTCTCTTCCTGTAATTATGTATTTCAGTATATAAAAAATACATAAAATGAATTAAAAGGATTAGGTTATAAATTAATTTAAAAATTATTCCTAAATATGATGACTGATTAATTATTTTTACTAAACTAAAGGAAGTAGGTTATATAACTAACTCTCTCATGCGACAAAAAAGAAGAAGAAAAAATGATGGGTTTTCTAATAGAGCGAGGAAGAGTGGCACCATTATTGGCTCTCATAGATCACCCATCATCTTATAAATGGCAGCAAACAAGAATATCAAGGGTTTTCTAATCTATATTCTTAGAGCTCTCCTTCCCATTATTATTAACCATTACATTTTATTACTCAAATCTAAACTATCTAAACACATTCTCATTGCTTGATATTAGATTAGGTAGAATTTTAACTGAGTAGCCTCTAAAATTACTAATTTACGTTACATCTGTCTCTCATGTAGATTCTCTTCAAACCAATCGTGTATATATTCTGCCTTGATCATGCATGAGTAATTCCTTAGATGGATGATAAAATCATTAGCTACTTTAAGGTTTGCAAACAGAAAAGATTTCAATTTTTTTTTAAATGTCAATTAAGACTATAATTAATACATTCCTATGGCATACAACGAGACAAAAATAAAGGCACAGGTTGGTGAGTCATAATATTATGATAATTGATTTAGAAGATATGTTTTGTTTCTTTTTTAATATGAAAAATGAATTATCTGCGAGGCAAACATCCTAAAGGTTAGTTTTAGTTAATACATGAGTAGTAGGCCTCTATCATCTCAAAAGGGGTCTATATTCTACTCAGTGACTACCTTTCGCGAAGATAGTATAGGAGTTTACAAGTGATGGTTGGAGCACATTATGATTGCTATTACCAAGTAAACACTCAGATCATAATTGGATATTTTACAAATATGAACCCTAACTAAAAATCATAAGGTAGACTGATAATCTCCGACTTAAGTTAGAATTAGGTTTATACTCACAAAATTTAAAATACATGATGGCATGAATCCATATTTAATGTACTTATACATGAACAATATATAAAAAAAATACATGCTAAAATTATATCACCTAGACCAACGAATAAAAATAAGGCACAAAAATTAAACAATCAACAAAACTTAGTCAAACTAGAGATATCCCTAGTGGATTCACCATGTTGTCATGGCGTTCACAACATCGAATGGTGGATCTAGCTCCTAGATTGATGGGGGGTTTTGAATGTGTTGGGATAAATCATAAAAATATGATTTGAAAGGTTCATGAGTCACCACCTAATATTGTGGTTACTAGAAAACTTAATGGTTTGCAAGAGTCTCGACAAAGGGACCAGTTGCGCATGGGAAATACACATCACCCCTAGTACACCTTACCTATGATAAGTTGCATTATTGATTAATTGTTTTTTTCTAAGATCATGTTTATATTCATTGATCTGTTTAAGATTCAAGAAAAGCCCTCCTCGGTAAGGAGATTTTTATCAAGCTAAAACTTAACATTTCTAAAGCCAAAAAATTATGTAAAATACATGTCCCAAATTTTAAAAAAAAATGATTTTTGTGGTGTTTTTTTTTTTTGGAAATATTGGCAAATGTGATACCTATTAATTGATTTTTTTTCGTATTTTTTCAAGTATGATAAAATACAATTTTTATTTTTTTAATCAAATATGCATGAAAATTTTAGAATTTGGTTGAATGCACACAAATAAAAATGTATTTTTGCTTTTTTTATTAATAAGGAATTTTTTAATTTTTTTTTGTATTTTTTGAAATTTTAAAGAAAAAAAGTAGGAATTTAATACCGAGTCAGTATCATATAGTATAAGTTTATAGACCAAATATTAAATAAAATGGTTGGAAAACATGCTAGGAATCCACAAATACTTTTAATATGGTTCCTAAATGTTTTCAGAATTTTTGAAAATTATTTGAGGGTTTGTTTGGTAAAAGCACAAAAAATAAGAAAATAAAAATTACTGAAAAATCAGTAGGGTGTGTTTGCCAAACACACCTTTAACTAAAAATCAAAGGCTTGAAAAAAAATTTTAAAACCATATTTGGCGAACACACCTTAATGACAAAATATTGTGTTTTTTCTTTGATAAAAATTGAACATGCTAAACACTTTCTTACTAAAAGAAAAGGCTCAGCCCAACTAATAGGCTAGGCTTCCTAGCCCAAAAGCCTAAGCCCATAAATAATGTCTAGAAACATAAATGAAAATTTGAAAACCAAAATAGTTTTTTTTTTTTTGAATTTGATGAAGAACACAACGATGAAACCTAGAAAACATGGATTCAGTATCATACCAGATTATGCCAAAAAAAGACATAGAGACATGTGAAAACATTATTCCAACAAGAATCTGAGGTTGGATCATCACAATAAACACTTAATCATCATATTTAATTGATTTTATGCAAAAACTAAAATGAGAGAATCGAAGATTAAAACCATGATTTCAATGTTTTTAGGTCATTAGAATCCTAGATTAGTGATAATCAAGACTGTGCGCATGTGTAAGAGCCAACAAATAATCAAAATGACACAAAAATCAATGACTGAAAGCAATACTCAACGCAAGAACACTGAACCCAGAAAGCATGAAAAATCCAGAAAAATGCAGTAAAGGCTAAATCCAGGAAAAGGCATAAAGAGCCTTGAATAAAGGACTAAAACATATTCATGCAAGTCACATACACTCATATTTATATGCTTAAACTTTCAGAAACAACAAGAAACATGTAAACATTAAAATGCATAGGAATCAAAGTCTATAACCTATTGTCAATATACAAACATGCACATATACTGTTTTTATCAATCTAAAAACCCATTTAACATCAATAGCAACGTCAAAACGACCAATATCCAAAACTAAACAAAAACACCAGAATGACCAAGTAGTGTTATATGTCCTATATTTTTCATATAATCATCAAACTATTTTCTATGCATAAAAAACAAGTATTCAATCATAAAAAAAACATGTCATTAATCATCCATTAATCATCATAAAATACCTAATTAACAACAAAGCAATAAATCATATAACAAACTTGTATTCAAACCAAATTGAACATATATATAAAAACAAACTAAAACATGGTTAAATCATAATACAAACATCATGGACAACACTTGAATGAAAGAATCAACCATTAAACTTTCAATTTATTTCAAATTGACCCCTGATTTTGATTAATTTTAGTCCTTAAACCTATACGTTTGTTGCACTTTGATCCTTGGCTCTGGATTTCTTCAATTTGACCCTTAATTGACCCCTAAACTTTAATTTTTTTGTAATTTCACCCCTGATTTCATCCAATTAAGCTTGTTAAAATTAAATTTGGTCCTTTAGAATTTTAAACTTCTCAGTTAAGTCCAAATTAAACTTCCAAACTTAATATTTCACCAATTAAATCCTTAATAAAATTAATTTGACTTAATTAAGTCTTTACACTTAATTAATTCTTTTAATTTTAGCCTAAAATTTATTTATAAAATGAACTAAACCTTTAATTAGACCCATGATTAAATCAAATCAGTCTATTAATAATCTAATTAAGTCATCAAACTTGATTTTTATGCAAATTCATCAAATATTAATTTAAGTTAACCTTGAATTTTCATTGCTTTTCACATTTATGTCTTTCATGGGTGCAATTAAATTTCTAAAAAAGTCAAAGATTGAGCTTAGTCCCTCCATCTCTTATTTATGCATGTAGATCCCTTTCTAGTCTATTCTTGCCAACCAAGTCACTTGTCTTTTTACATTTTTTTATTTTTTTACTTTTTACTTTTTTTTATTTTTTGTATAAAAAATGATAATTTTAGGAGATCCTAAATTGGGTTGTGAATCTTTGGAGGAAAAAAGGGGAAAATATTACTCAGTCGAAGCATAAGCGAGATATTAGGAGTTTTTTATGTTAAGGGTTTGGACATTATGCATATAAATGTCAAAATAAGAGAATTATGATTATAAGATATAATGGATAGGTGGAATCGGTTAGTGAGGATGATTGGGAGGGAATGCCAAAGCTATATGATTATAGTTATGTGGAGTATGTTGTGCAAGGAGAATCCTTATTTTCAAGGAGATCTTTGAGTGTTCAGGTTTGTGAAGAGGATGTAGAGCAATAAAGGGAGAATATCTTTCATACTAGGTGCTACATTGATAATAAAGTATGTATTATGATAATTGATAATGGTAGTTGTACTAATGTTACTAACTCAACTTTGGTTAGAAAGTTGAACTTGAATACATCTAAGTATATTAAACCACGTAAGCTTTAATAGTTGAATGAATGTGAAGAAGTTAGAGTGATTAAGAAAGTATTAATTTCATTAACAATAAGAAAGTTTAAGAATGAGGTTATATGTCATGTTGTTCTATACATGCTATACACGTACTTTTAGGGAGACCTTGACAATTTGATAAGAAGGCTAAATATAATGGGTTCGGAAATAGGTATACTTTAGAGAAAGATGGAAAGATTTACATACTTGTTTCATTGTTACCAAGGCAAGTGTATAAGGATCAATTGAAGATTAATAGAGTTGAGGAAGTTGAACAAGAATTTATGAAAAATAATAGTGAGGATGTGAGGCTGAGTGAAAATAAGGTGAGCCATAAGTGTTAAACAATTTGGGGGAAAGTTTCGACCATTAGATGGAGAAGGCTGAGAGTAGAAAGAAGAAAGTAAAGGTGAGAAAAGAATAGTGTGTGGAAAAATTAGAGAAACACCTTAATTTTTATGCAAAACAAAGTAACCTTACTCATGCTTATTATTTTAATATGCCTATGATTTTACTTTTATATAAGGAAGCATATTTTAATTCTAATGAATTGAATTTTTTTGTTCCTAGTGTTGCTAAAGTTCTTTTATTAGAATTTGAGGATATCTTTTCTAAAGAGATCCCTAGTGGTTTGCCATCAATTCCAGAGATTGAGCATCAAATTGATTTTGTGCTAGGAGCATCAATTCCAAACTGACCAACCTATAAAAGTATTCCCGAGGAGACTAAGGAACTTCATAGGTAAGTTGAAGAGCTGATGTCAAAAAGGTACATTCAAGAAAGTATGAGTCTTTGTGCAGTTCCAATGTTACTTATGCCTAAAAAAACAATATTTGACGTATATGCATTAATTATAGAGCCATTGACAACATTACAGTAAAGTATAGACATTTTATCCCTATATTAAATGATATGCTTGATAAGTTGCATGGTTCTGTGTTTTTAAAAATTGATTTTAAAAGTAGTTATCATTAAATTAGAATGAAAGAATGAGATGAATGGAAAGTAGCATTCAAAACTAAATATAGATTGTATAAAGTGTTAGTAATGCCTTTTGGTTTGACTAATTCCCCTGGTACATTCATAAGGTTAATGAATCATGTGTTGAGATCTTTTATTGAAAATTTTGTTATTGTCTATTTTGATGATATCTTAATTTATATCAAAAAACTAGATGCACATATTAATCATTTAAAACAGGTTATTGAAATACTTAGAAAAGAAAGATTATATGCTAGTATAAAAAAATGTGATTTTTGCATGGAAAGAATTGTGTTTATAGGTTATGTTGTTAATGCAAAAGGAATTGAGGTAAGAACACGATTCTATTGGTAAGTAAATCAAGGCTATTCAATAATGGCCTACACCAAAGATGATAAGTGAGGTAAGAAGTTTTCATGGTTTAGCAAGTTTTTATATAAGATGTTTTTCTAAGATTAAAGCAACAATAACACCTAAAGGATTGGTGAGTTAGGTGTTGCACTAATCGTGTCAAATAATGCAAATAAAAATACTAAGCATATATAACACAATAACCAATAATATAATTAAAGTGGTTAAAGTAAAGAGATAAGGAAAGAGAGATTGCAAACTCGATTGTTAACATGGTTCGACAAGCTTACATCCACACCTCAAATACCAATCGTACTTAAGTATTATACTCTTTCACCAATCCAAATGAAAGATACAATGCCTTTGATGAATCCACACGAAGCAATTACACCACTTGAAAATGTTCCCTCTTCAATATTTTTTCCTTAGTGACAATACCTCATCATTGTCAAGAGTTTATCCAAACTCTTAAGTATTTATAATTATAATTTGTTTACAACAAGATTCACTCTGTCAAAGAGTAGATTGTACAATTAAAAACTATAATCTTTATAGCTCACTCAATAACACTTAGGATGATTGAAGGTGTGTAAGTGTAATGAATGTAAGATTTTATACTCTTGTGCTAGAATATAAAGATTTAATTTAGCACAACTTAGAGTATGTTAGGATTGATCATTTCAAGTTGATTTTTCTTTTGTAATAGCTTCTATCATGTATGTTTAGAAATTCTCTTTTATTTTGCATAAAAGAGAGCTATGCATATGTTTTCAAAAGAAACTAGTCGTATATAGCTATTGGAATGCTTCTAACGACTAAAGCAATCGACCAGTTCAAATGACCATATCATTTGGTCGACCTATTCTTGCAAAATTCTCAGGTGTTCATCATGAATGAACAACAATTGACTAGTTTACTTGGTATGCCCAAATGGTTGACCAGTTCAGCTTAGAAACCAGTTTTGGTAGTTTCAAACCTAGTGAAACTTGAACCGATTAAAAGTATATCAATCCTATTTATGCATGCAATATGAAATATGTGAGTTCATTTTAGTTTGCTATTGAGTAAGATATATGGATTTAACAATAAGTATTAAAATGAAACCTTAAGAACTAAGTCTTCATTTGTTTTGCGTCTTGGACTAGTTGATGAATTTCTTCATTCAATTTCTTATGTTTGTTGATGTGATCTTCATATAGACCTATTTAAACTTAATCTCATCCAAGTATATCATTAGTCCATTTTCATTTAATTGTTATCATCAAAATACATAAAATATTAATATATGATCCAAAGGTCAACAAAAGATTTGTCAAAGATTTTAGTACTTTAGCTGCACCATTAATTGAAATTGTAAAGACAATGATAAGATTTAGATGAGATGATGATTATTAAAATGCTTTTAACTTTTTAAAAGAAAGGTTGATTTTGATACCATTGTTTGTTTTACCTAACTATACAAAAACTTTTGAGTGTGATGTCTTATGTGTAGGTGCTGGAGCAATTTTAATATAGGAAAAACAGCTCATAACCTATTTAGTGAGAAGTTTAATAGAACAACTACATTATCTTTGGCCTAAGAAGTTTATGATATAAACAGACCATCAATCTTTAAAACACTTAAAGAGCCAAAGTAAGTTGAATAGGTGACACATCAAGTGGATTGAATTATTTGAGACGTTCCTATATGTCATCAAGTACAGGTAAGGTAAGGAAGACATCGTTGCCGATGCATTGCCTCAAAGGTATGTTCTTTTTAATACCTTGAACACTATACCTTTAAGATTTGAACATGTGAAAGAATTATATATGGATGATAATGACTTTGGTAAAGTGTATGGACAATGTAAACATTAAGCTTTTGGTATGTATTTTAGGCATGATAGATTTTTATTTAAGGATAAAAAATTATGTGTGCCTAAATGTTCATTGCGTGAATTGCTTGTAAGTGATGCTTATGAGAGTAGTTTAATGGGACATTTTAGGGTAACTAAGACTTTGGATATGTTACACGAGTATTTTTCATGAACAAGGATGTTCAAATAATATGTGATAGAAGCATAGCATGTAAAAAAACTCAAGTCTAAAGTCATGTCTTATTGTTTATATACACTTTTTCTAGTACCTAAGAAACCTTGTGTTAATATATCCATGGATTTTGTTTTAGGGTTACCTAGGTCTAAAAATGGTAGGAATTCAATATCTGTTGTTGTAGATTGGTTTTCTAATATGACACATTTTATATGTCATAAAACTAATGATGCAACATATATAGTGAATCTTTTCTTTAAGGAAATAGTTTAGTTACATAGTATTTCAAGAAGCATTGTGTCTAATAGAGATGTTAAATTTCTAAACTACATTTGAAAATTATTATGGGGTAAGTTATGAACTAAATTGTTATTTTCTACTACTTGTCATTATAGACAAATGGTACAAATTGAGGTGATAAATAAAACTTTAAGTCAGTTGTTGAGAACTATTTTTTAAAAAAATCTTAAAAATTAGGAAGATTGTTTACCATTCATTAAGTTTGCATATAATTAGAGTGTGCATTCTACGACAAAGTTTTCTCATTTTGAAATTGTGTATGGTTTTAATCATTTAACTCCATTAGAGTTATTGCCTTTACCTATTGATGAAAGAGTTAGGTTTGATGAAAATAGAAAAGCACAAGTTGTCAAAGATTTTCATAGCAAGGTATGACAACATATTGAAAAGATGGATGAGCAATATGCTTTTAAAACCAATAAGAGAAAGAAAAGGATGGTATTTGAATTAGGAGATTGAGTTTGGGTGCATATGATAAAATAGAGATTTCCTACTCAAAAGAGATATAGTTGATGCCGAGAGGAGACATACCATTTTGAATTCTTAAAAAAAATCAATGATAATGCCTAAAAAGTGGAATTACCAAGAGAATATACATTAATGCTTCATTTAATGTATCCGATCTTTCTTTGTTTGATGTAGGTGATGATTTAAGGATGAATCCTTTTAAGGAGAGAGAGAATGATGTGATCCTAGTTTCAACATCAAGAGATCCAATAGAAGTTCTATTGGGTCCAGTCATGAGACTTAGAGCATATAGGTTCAAGGATTCAATTAATGGACATCTTCAAGATACATAGGCTAAGATGGACTTTAAAATGATATCAAATAATGAAGAACAAATCTTGATTCATGTTCAAGAAAGGCTTGTAGGGGAGCTTCTAGACAATACAGATAGATTGAAATAAAAAGATTCAAATATGCTAGTTTTGACCTTTTACTACTGTTTTGATATGATTTTAGTTGTATTGGAAAGTAGGCATTCGTACATTTCCAATGACATATGGTAGAACTTCTAATTCATTAAGACATAAGAGAACTATTCGTTTGAAGTTAGGCTTTAATTCTGCCAACAAGTTACAAAATTCAACTCTAGGCTTGTTTGAATTAGTTGGGCTATTATTTATTTATTTATCTTTTAATTTATTATAGGGCTTGCAACATTTAAGGTTTATTTAGGTTAGATTTTATTTTATTATTTTAGTTATTTTAGGCTTTTAATGTGTTCAAACCTATTTATCAAGTTTAGGTCCATTCAGTCAATTTAGGGTTAGCTTTCTATTATATAAACCAATTGTTAACATTATTGTGGGATTGATGAATTTTTATTTAAGGTTGTTGTATATTGTGGTTCATTTTCTCTTTGTGTGGTTGAGTAATTTTCACACTAAGTTTTCTATTGAACTTGCAAACTCTTCGAAAGATTAATCAATTTTTGTTATGATTTATACTTCTAGTTTACGTCTCGTTATAGATATTGGGTGAGGGTGATCAATTGCATATAACTTTAGTTTTTTAAGGCAAGGTTCTTTTTGGATAAAGTTACAAACTTTATTCAAATCTCAAATTAGCAATCTAAATGACAATTCTACATTATACAATGACATAAAGGTAAAGAAAAGTGTTATTTAGACAATTTAGAATGTGAAAAAGTAGTGCTAGTATGACAACCCAACTATGTGAGAGCATATACTTTTAAGTCATAATTGTGTATGTGCTTTGTTGACCCAAATGATAGGTATGACCATAGATATTTGAATTGTTAAATATACTTGAAATAAGCGGGACTGGAATGGACTAAAAGTAAAGGTTATCTGATCAAATGTGCATTCAAATAGGAAAGTATCAAAAACTTATTGTTATTAAAGGTAGGAAGATATTTGGTGTAAAACTTATGTCTTTAGAAGGGTACATTATAGGAACTTTGAGAAAGGATTTTCATGTTCCTCTGTGGGTTAATATGAATATGGCCCAAGAGACTAGTTAAGCGAGAAATAAATTTTTAGGATGAAACTTAAAAGAATAGATCTATAGGATGAACTTTTAAGTAAGAAGTTATGATCTTGCATGCTTTGGATTTGTGAGCATATAACCTATGAGACAAGAGTGATTACTATATGATAGTGAGTTATCTATAAGATTGCAATGTAAGAAATAGGAAATGAAGTAGAAAACTTATAAAGAGGTAAAGAATGACTAATAGTATGAGTGAAGGCTAAGAAAAAAATGAAGAGCTTGCTAAGGTATATAATGAAATATTGAAGCAATTTGGCATATCTAATGTTTTATGTGTTCTAACAGTATGATGAGTAGTTACTGACTTATAAAGATTCTAGAGTTATTGAATATGAACTGTGTTAAGCTTTTAATCAAAAAGTTTCATATCAACTCTATATTTTTTAGGGGTTACTTTTAAATCTCTCTTAACTGGTGACTGGGCTTAGCTAGTGCTTGAGTAAAATATAGTATCTTAATGGTGGTGATAGGTAGATATATCAATTAAGCGAATTGTAATTTAAGACTCTGAAGTATAATTCAATTAGAAAATTTATATTATGTTTGTTAATGTAATTGTATTTTGATATATGTTATTTATAAATTGTGCATTCTACTAGACAAATATGAATTAGTGTGGATGACGTATAAGAAATCAATGGATTGAGTGGCTTGAAATCCAACATTTAAGAATGAATTGTTGGGTTGTGGGAAATTAAAATTTCTATTGATTATTATACAGATATTCTAGGTGAAATGAACTATTTAGATGCGCAGACAAAGAAAACTTTGTCAAATTTTAACATAAATCATGATTATATGATTTATGTAGTGTGATTATCTCTCTCTCTCTAAAAAAAATATATTAATAAGAAAATAAATTATACTAGATTTTTTTTTCAATGGAGTTTAAATTATTTCTTTTCTAACGATTTCATTTAATTATTGTATAATTAAAAAAAAGGCTTTTCGTAACATAAGATCAAATACCGTAATATTATCTTCATTTTAACTTCCCGACTCAATCTTTAATTTGAATCAATAGATTTCCTGTCATTTATTATGGCACGTATGGTTCTCGATTTATTTTATTAAGTATATGTTTTAAATTTTTAATTTACAACTAATTTTTCTATAGTAAGAAAAATATTAACAACGCTTGTATTTTTTTTGTGTTGCAAAAAATTGCTCCATTCCACAACGAAAACCTAAGCATCGTGACTAATATGGCATTATGAACTTGTTTTAGAACATATTTGAAATCGTGTTTTTTAATAATTTAATTTTTTTTGTTTAAAATTTATTTTTTAATATTTTGAATCGTTTTAATATATAGATATAAAAATGATTTTTAAAAAATAAAAAAAAATTATTTTAATATATTTCCAAGTAAAATATACTTTAAAAAACAACTCACACTATCTAATAACCTTTATATCCAATTAACATAATAGAGTGTATATTGAAGGACTACTTAATAATATATAATGACTATAGGGACTAATTTATTAGCATCAATAAAGTAGGGAAATTTAGTTAAGTTATAATTTAACTCAGGCAAGACCATCACCATTACCATACAACACAATTCAGCACCATCTGGAAATTGCCTCTTTCGAATGAACAGAAAGAAAATAGTTTTGTTTCATTTTCCAATCAATTAAGTAAATGGCAAATATCTCCTTCCGCCACCGCGACGCCGACGCCGACGCCGACACCAACGCCAACGCCAACGCCAACGCCAACGCCAACGGCCAAACCTCAACCGTAGACCCTTATTTTCCTATCTTACTTTCCTCTCTCTACGACGACCCCTTCCTTCTTCTACCTGAGCTTACCACCCATTTCAACATCCACTCTCTGGCACACCAAGAAGACGACACCGTTTCAGATCCTGAATCCGTTATCCTCAACGGTCCCGATCTCTTAGACCGTGAGAACCAGGTCAGTTTCGTTATGGATTTGTTTCATCAACGTGTCGAGCAGTCCCAACTGCTTTGTGATGATGATGATGTTTGTTCCTCGCTTAACGAGTCGGGTTTCGGTGTTATCCAGGAGAATTCTGAATATAATTTAGAGCTTGATTTGGGATTAGGGTTTAGTTTAGATAGTCAAGATAATTCTGGATTTCAAAATATAGACGCTAATTCTAATAGTAATGACAATGATGTTGTTTATAATGTTAGTAATATTATTGTTGATGATGATGATTTCTTTACTGAGAGGAGTGTTTCTGGAATTGAATCATGTCAGGCTGAGTCTACTGTGAGTATTCGTGCTAATGCAATCCGGGTTGCTGGGTTCGGGTCTGATTCGGATTCTGAGGATAATCAGAATTCTTTAGCTATTGATTTTAATTCTGGGGATGATTATGGTTTGGATGTGAGTATAGGGAATGGAAGTTTTGGTGATGGTGTTGACTATGATGACGCTAGGGTTACAATTCCGCTTTGTTGGGACTCACTTCAATTGGAGGATCATAGGGAAAACAATGAGGATTTTGAGTGGGAGGAAGTGGATGGTCGTCTTGATGAGAGGGAGGTTCTAAGTATGTTTATTGATGAAGATGAGGCATCTGTTTCACTTTCCATTTCACCTCTTATTGCTCCTGAGGATTTGGTCAGTGTAGAGAGAGTAGGAGGATTGGATCATTTGGAGTGGCAGGTTTTATTGAATGCTAACAACTTGGACCACGACCATAATTCTGAGCCTTATTCTGGCAGTCATGATGATTATATTTATACAGCAGAGAGTGAGATGTTATTTGGGCAATTTACAGAGAATGAGAATGCGATGATGGGTCAGCCTCCTGCAACAAAGTCTGTTGTTGAGAAACTTCCATCAGTGGTTTTCACAAAAGAGGATGTGGAGAGTAATAATGCACTTTGTGCGGTTTGCAAGGATGATATAAATGTGGGGGAGAGAGTGAAGCAGTTGCCTTGCTTGCACCGGTATCATGGTGAATGCATTGTGCCATGGCTGGGGATTAGGAATACTTGTCCTGTTTGTCGGTATGAGTTGCCAACAGATGATGCAGATTATGAACAGAGAAAGATGGCTGAAACTTCTGCTGACCATCATCTTTGATGTGTAATTTGTATGCTTTTGGATGATTTTGAATTTTCTTATAATCTGTAGGGTTGTCAAGAATGTAGATATTGTTGTTGCTATGAGTTGTTTCTCTCTGTGAGGATAATGGGATTACTAATGGATTTTTGCTGAGTGCATAAGGTTGTTTTTATTATTGCATTGTAATGTTTGAAATTTCCTTTTTTTTCTTTATGTAAATGCTGTTCAATGATTTTGCTTTGGTCTTTCATATTTTCCTCTCTTTGATGGTTTTTTTTTTTTTCTTTTGAGATTGATTGTTCAGTTTCAAGGCTTTCCAAAGCTAGCTTTTTAGTCAGAGGTTTGGTTGGACCTATAGATTGGATATAGAACTCTCTGTTATTGCTATGCTAATTGGTTTCTTACTGTAGGCTCACATACAGGAATCATGGTTTAGCAATTGTTACTCATTTGAGGTTTCTGCTATTGTCACTGTGATCCAGAAGACCAATTTGTTTGTTACATTCATACAAGAGGACCACTATCTAGTTCGCTGTTAGGTCAAGTAATAAATTAACATTTATGGTTGCTAAATTCTTATTATTCTAGTATGAAGATGACTAGGCAAAGCAGCTGGCCTACAGGATTACGATAGTTTGAAATCATGGTTTTTTTTTTTTTTTTTTTTTTTGAGTTTGTATGAGAAAAATGAAGTATATGGCACTTTTAGTTCACAGACCTCTTTCACCTGTTTGCTCCATTTTCTGGAGCAAAGAGAAGGGGATGGGGGTTGAAGTCGTGAATTATTTAGTGTCCAAGCCATTTATTCTTGATCATGTGACATTTTACTTGTAGTTAAGTATTGTGAAGATCATCAGGTGATTGGATAGTACATCAGAGTACCACCAATTATCAAGGGATGCAGTAGATTGAAATCTTTTACAATGTCTAACATTGATCAATGGATAAACTAATACAGCAGGGTGGGATGAATGTTAGCACTCTCATATATTGCCCATTCAGCAGCTGGGAAAACAACAACGAGGTTAGAATATTTTTCCTTTCCAGAATTATTTCTGGTAATTTGTAAATACATATGCAGGTAATTTGTGAATACATATGCTTATCTCTGCACATGCTTTACTGCTAGTTTGCAAACACTGAATTCTCACAATATGCTGGCATTTATCGCGTACACAAACTCAGTGGTCTATGCAAGTTGAAGGGGAAGAAGCGAAAGTTGTGGCTTTTGGTATTGCTTGGAGTGCTGCAATTACTAGCCTTAATTTTCAGAGCATCTACAGTGATGGTGGTTTGTAGGTTCATGATTCATCACATAAACTTTATGAAGTCTGTATGATGATATGATTAGGTCTTAACAATGTGCTTGCTTACTTTAATTTTATTAAATAGTAATATTAGCTAGCGTTAGGTTAGTGTCTCCGGATAAAAGAGATGGAGAAAAATCTGTTCGGTTGAAGAGAAGCAGATGAAAAAATAAATGTCCCTGAAATTCTTGGAAATTTTAGAGTGAATTTCTGTACTTCAAAACGTGAGCTACAAAGGGGAGACAATATTTATTATTTTTTTATCCCTAAAATATCCATGTAATGAAAGAAAACCCATGGTAGGGTTTGTTCAAGTTCGGCCATAGGATGAAAAAGAAGAGAAAATAGAAAAAAACTTGGGATTTTGTATGTTAATTTTCTTAGTCATGTTATTGATTTGTGTTTTGAATTGGAAGTGAAAACTATTAAATGAGGACTTGATGTGTTTAGCATTAAAGGTCTGCTTTGGACTTCCGGATGATCGATATGGGTTTTAATTATGATGAGGAAATCAATATGTTGTGCTTATAATTTAATGGGAATGTTGAATTTGATAAGTTAATAGATGGTAAAAGAAGAGAAAAGATTTGAAGGGATTATTTCCCTTTGTCGGTCAAAAAACTTTCATTAGGAAAAAGAGGCGGAAAAATGTTGTCGTGCTGCTTAAAATTGTGCTGACAGTTTTTGTCAAAGAGTGATATAACATGAGTGTTAAGGGTCTGGTCAAAAAGGTGATGGATTAATGTGTACAAGGATGGACTGGAACCTTAAGATTTAAATGTCGATTGTGGTGTATGGATGAGAACACACCATGATTTTAATTTAATTTGCTTTGGGATGGTTGAATGAATATGGAAATATGGTTTCTAGACATGAATATGTCATGTCTATGAATGTGTTTGTGAATATTCATGTTTAATAGTTTATGGAAAATGTTTTTAAATGGAACCGGGATGCGGGTTCCTAGGGTAAATGGATGAACGAATGAAAATTATGGTTGTTGTTATGCCTAGGGTGGTTATGTGAATGTGTTTTTGGGGTTTATACGTGAATAAAAGCTAAATGTGTGTTAAAAAAAAAACAAAAAGAATTACTATAGATATCATCTAGCATGGAATGTAACGATTATGATGTCTATTATGTACGTTAATAAAATGTCTTGTTACCATGACTTTGCATGTTCCTAACGGGTGTATGAATATAAATGCAAGATTTATGGACTTAGATTTAGTGGGCATGTACATGTGAATGTGAATACTTTGTTAAGGTGGAAACTTAAAAGTATGTGTGGAATGGATAGGTGAAATAGTGAAATTAGCTTATGTGAGTTCGGTCCCTTGTTAAGATATGTTGAACAAAATCTTGGTTTTAGTTAATAATGTGAAAATATTAAATATAATTAGGATGTTTTTATTGATTGTCTATCCCAATAAAGAACTAGCCCACTTATTTGGGGCTAGTGGCCACAAGGCTGATAACCATGATATTTAACTTTACTAGCTAACTTGTTTGGGGCTAGTGGTATCAACGAGCATGGTTGTTAAAAATGCGTTTTAACTTGTAAAATCGTCCGATTTTACGAGTTAAAACACATAAAACGTGTAAAATCGGGAATAAAACTTGAAAACCAGTAAAATCGGTCAAACCCGATCAAACTTGCTTAAAAAGGTAACGTTTTCCCGAGTTAAGCAAAACTTTCAACAAAAGCAGAATTTTGAAATGTTCTCTGTCTTTTGACTCAAACCCGATAAGTTCCTGAATTGTGAATTAAAACCAAAAAAAAGTGTGAATGGAAGAATATTTAAATACGGGAATGGAGCTTCAATTAGGAATGGGTGTGGAAAAGAGGGAAGACTTGTACAGGTGGGACTTGAGAGGAGTTATGGCACATACTCACAAAACTTTGTTTTTAGGAGTGCTTCTGTTGAATGAATATAACCTCAGTTTTTTTTTTTTTTTGTTGAATATATGCATCAATGCTTAATATAGAATAAAATACAATGCTTTGTGATTCAAATTGTGCTTAATACAAATTGTGAATCATCTGTCATGTTAAGTGTCATATTTATGGTACAACTTCTGAGAATTTGAAATTTTAACATATAAGGTCAGTGGAGGTTTAAGACATGGTTGTCAACCTGTTGGATCTTTTGAATTTCATAAACTTGGAAGCACCAGATTTGTGGCTTGTTTGGTTGCAAAGAAACTCCTGCACATCTTTTGTTTTGGAGTCATTTGATGAAACATGAGGATGTGAGTTAGTTAAAAAGTTGTATTGCATTGTGAGCAAGATTATCAGGCCTTCACAAACGGTTGATTGAACTTATTATGTCATGGCCTGGTTTCTTATTGAATGGCTTTCCAATTTCAAAATTGATTGTGGTTATTTTACAAAAGTTAGGGAGTTACTCTTTATGTCCAGATCTTTTGTGTTCACTTCAATGCATGATAAAAGATTGTAATATCTTAACATACATTGTTTTTCTTTTTTATCCTCTAAATAGTAGTTAGACATGATTTTCAATAGTTTGCAATCTACATGGATATCTATGATTACTGAAGTGATACTTGCAGTCTACAGAAGTGTAATATGTTTGGATATTTGTATTGTTTAAAATATTTTACTTGTGATTTTATGATTTTTGTTAAAATATTTTATGATTTTTAATTAAAAAATTTTACTTATAATTTTATGATTCGAGTTTATAAATTAAGTTTATATTATATATTTTGTGTCGTATTAAAAAAATATTCTTAACAACCCTTAAACAAGGTTGATAATCGGGATGTTTAATTTGGCTAGCTAATGGAAGCCATATGATTGATGGCAAGCAACGTGGTGCTTGGCTTAGTGTCTATCAAATATTTTAATAAGTATTTATAAGGAAAGATGGTACCAGTGCCAGCACGGTTGACATAATTATATTTTTAGGGAATTTGCAAAAGAAGCCTAGAAATTAAAGGACGAGTTAAGAAGATAAATCAATGATAATGATTAAGTCGATGGGATGAATAAAGTCATATTGAGTATAAGGCCTTGATTGTTTCATAGAAACTAGTTTATAGAAAATTATTTTCTAATTTTTTAATATTTATTTATTATTAAAAAAGTTGATTAATAGAAAATATTTTGTAGTTAAAAAAAAATATTGGTTTAGTTTTTTTAAAAAAAATTTTATTTGGACGAAAAATACTTTTCAGAAATTATAAAAAAATTCAAAAATGTTTTGTTATTTGTTTATTATATCAAATTTGATCCTTTTTTTTGTTTTGAATCTATTTTTCTTTCAATATTATTCCTTTGAACTTGATTTAATTTGATTTTTATATTAACTTTGATCTCTATTTTTATATATATTATTTGTTTTCATGTTCTTCTTTTCTTAATTGAATTTTTTATTTATTAGATTTGGTTTTTATTTTTTTATTTTTATTTATTTATTTTTAAATAATTTATGAAATTGTAATTTTTTATTTTAATATCATCATCTTTTAACTTTTTTATTTGTCAAATTTGATCTTTGTTATTTCGATTGTTATTTATTTTATTTGAAATAATTTATAAAATTAGATTATTATTTTTTTAATTTTATATTTCTTCAACTTTTTTATCTGTAAGAACTAATCCTCACTCTTTTAAAAGTTATTTTCCAGTTTATTTTTTATGATATAACCAAATACTAAAAAGTATTTTTCAATTTATTTTTTATAACTACTAAATATTAGAAAATAATTCACTTTGCACGAATCTACTTTTTATGGAAACCACTTTTTAAAAGGGAACTATTTTTCAGCAAACAAATGAGACTAAAAATGATAAATGTCTAGTTGATTTTTAATTCTAAAAAGAAAGAAATTATGAAAAGAGCTTTAAATAAGAAGTTCTAGAAGATAATATTGGCATCATGTTTTAGATTTTCATTTTTTTAATTAAATATAATGCATTATAAGTGTTAAATTGTTTATTTGAGGTACTACACAAATGAGTCTGAAGAAATATGTGGCGTATGAATATTCTATCTTAGATTTTAGACAAAAATAGTAAATATTATACAATATATAATTATGGATTGTAAAGAAATAGATTTATAGATATTTATGCTTGTGAACTAAGTGATGTTATTTTTACTACATATATAATAACTAGTTAAGGCTTATTTAGCAAGTATAACATGATCTTTAAACTTTAATGTAAAATTTCCTTAATTAGTTATTTATTTCTATAATGTTAAGTTTAACATCTATGCTTATATGATTTGTGGAAAATCTGGTTGATATTGGAATAATGAAATATGATCTATAAAGGTTGGATCAAGGATCGTGTAATTGTTTTGGAAATGTACCGAATTATATCGATTGTAACTATTTAAGTATAGAAAAACTCTACCATTTTTCAGGAGAATATTAATAATATGATAAGGATTGAAATATGGTATTGAAGCTAACTGTGATTTTGTGTATACATTTAATAGTGTATGTATAAAACAATTCTTGGATTTGCAATAACCATTTATGTGATTTTATGTTTAAGATGATCATAAAAATGAGGGTGTTAGATTCTTTGTTCAGAAAATCTTTCTTTTCTCATATTCATCCCAATCCAATCTTCTAGTTCAAATCTTATTAATTTATGTTCTCTACCAGCCTTGAATGCATATTACTTTTATTTATTTATTTATTTGTTGTCGTTTATTTGTATGTAAGTTTTTCATCTCCTGTTAATTGCTAACAAGACTAATCATTTCATTAATAAGACTAATTATTTCATCAACAAGTAAATAAATCAAGTCAAATGGTATTAAAGGATTAAAATTATAAATATTGATAATATAAAAAGTTATTAATCAAATAAACCAAACTCTAAGTTCAAAGAACTAGTATTATTCCAGAATGTACAACTAATATTAGGTCTATTATTAAAACATTAAAATTCTAGAATGATAACTTTAATTTATTCTAAGTTATCATTTATTATCTTATTCTTCTTTATAACATTTAAAAATATTAAATGATGAAGGGTTGAGAGCCACACAACAAATATCATTCCATCTTCTTAACTAGGTTAAGCACATCAAGACACACATATACATATAGCTCAAAAACCATTTCCTTTTATATACAAAATAATAGACATTTTTAAAGAACCATCATAGCTTCTTTTTTTTTTTTTACTTCCATCATCATATTTTTTCAAATGAAAAGAATATAAACTATTTTAAATAATTGCTAAGTTATTTTATTCATGTAGACATGTTCTCTTATATACTTTTTAAAGAAATTTTCACTCATATATCCTTGTAATTTTTTGGAAAAAAATGTCTTCCAAGTATCCAGAGAAAATTATATTTTAATACATAAAAAAAATATAAATTTAGTTTTTTTAAAAAAATAAAATAAAATAAAACCAAGAAATTTGAAAACAAATATTAAAACATCCCAAAAAAATTAATAACATAAAAAATATTAAAAAAAAACATAAAAAAAAACTAATGATAATCTAAAAAAATGTGTCTTCCAAAACTTATTTTTATCAGTATAAACATATTTTCATTATAAGGCTTTATGAGCATGGTTGTTTTATTTTAGATTTTACAAGTTAGTTTTTATTTTTTTCCCCTAAGTTTCTTTATATTTTTTTAAAATATTTTTTCATTTTATTTTTTTCAATTTAGTTCTTAAGATTTTAGATTTTTTCATAAAAGGGTGTTTGAAAAAAAAAATGAAGATATAAGGGCATATAAAAACGAAAAACTTTTAAAATAGCATATGGAAGAACATGTCCAATATATATATAAGGATAAATAAATCAATTAATCCTTATTTATTTGAATAAGATCAAATGTGTGTGTATGTATTGCATGTAGTAAACAAGAAAAACAAGAAAACAAAGTGGAAGAGACAGATAATTCTTATTGAATGAATTAATTCAATGTTCGTAGAAACAACACCTATATATAGGTGAAAAATAGAAACAGAAACAGAGGACTCTCAAACTAACACTCCTATTTGCATGGCATTACCATACTCAACAAACTAACTAAAAATCAGCAAGAAAATCTACACGACAAGTTACAGACTTATTCAAACCTAAAGACTTATTCAAAATTAGAAAAGTAAAGTAAATACTTGAACTGCAGGACAAAAGAAAAAACTAGCCGTTTGAGTTTAAAACTCCAACAGCCTCCCTTAAACTCAAACTATCAGAGGTGCATATCCACATCTTCTCCTTCAACCTGTGAAAGATGTCTGCTTTTAATGGCTTCGTGAGAATATCAGCAATTTGTTCTTCGGATTTACAGAACTCCACCTCTATCTCCTTGCTGCTGACAAGTTCACGAATATAA